>VOFG01000016.1_pt1 | contig 60000 bp, 57 predicted proteins | sample 5384171 | NCBI WGS metagenome assembly VOFG01 (sample SAMN12384726, study PRJNA508395) | human gut metagenome | isolation source: healthy gut F | host: Homo sapiens
TAATGAGGCACTATTTCTGCACCCATATTCAGCAGGTTTCTCCTGCTGGCTTCCCAACATCCATAAATCTAAGTCAACAGTTCAACTCTTCCTGATACTTAATCGATATCTGCATATTAAAATGCCTCATCCATTTACAGGCTTCTTCCTGTGAATCCATGTAAACTGCCTCTGTAAATTTTGGATCATAAGAAATAATTGTTCCATTTATTTTCTAGCTAATAAAATTCTGCATTTCTGATATTTCATCAGTTAACGACAAGAGCCTACATGAAGAATACGTGGCTTTGGCAGATTATATCTTTCCTGTATTTCCTCAGTCAGTCCGATATTCAAGTTCGTGCCTCTGGCAACCTGTAAATTTCGTTCTCCGTTATCCGCCAGCTTAACAAAAGCAAGTGTTAAAAATGTCTGCATCACTTGGTTAACCCTTCAGTTGACACACCGCCACTTTATCCAGTGTTTCCTTTAAGAAAATCACCCAGAAGCTCCTCCCATTTCTTCAGATAAATGCCATTTTGGACCTGTCATTGTGCCAGCAACCCACAACATTAGGCAGGAAAATCTCCTGGATTTTGTATAAGACATTAATGTCTGTCTTCACCTCTTTTCCAGTAAAATCAATCAATATCTCCCAGAGGTAATATCATAATGTCGTTTTGTCCATATTTTAATATTCCCTCAGTATATGATACAACCATGTCTCACATAATGTAGTAAATGTATTTCCTGTCTATGAGGATATCATTATTCAGTTTTTCCATCATTTCATAGCAGTCCGTATACTATATCTGGAAACCTCTTGTCTGCCTGTTATATCTACGTCATTTTTATTTGAAGAATCAAAGCATATTGTCACGGTATGCCCATCTGAAATATATGATCAATACCATCCCATCTCCTGGTGCTTCTCTTCAGTTCACCTAAGACTGCCTGATTTGTGTGGTATTTTCATCAGCTCCAATGTTTTCCAGCTGTCACAGCCTCATCTCAGGCTTTCAGTTCCCCTTATCTCTTTATGGAATTCACATTTGTCAAAATCCACCTGCCCAGACAGATATAGCGTCGTTGCACTGTCTTTTCATACATCGGCGAAGTTGTCAAAACCAGACATCCTCAAGGCAGAAGGCATCCGGACATTCAAACATTCTGCCCTCGCCGGGCTCTGCTTCGTACAAAAATTCCGCTATACGCCCAATGGTACAAATCGGTAGAAGAGAAAAAGATAAATTCTTCCGCGGCTTTCCGGATGTTCAATTCTTCCGGTGGATCCTCCACAGATCATTCTCCATTTCCCTTGTGCAAAAAACACCTTGGGATCTCGAAAATCTCTTCCTCGTCTTTCCGGGACTTCTTTTATCAGCGGGTTTTCTTCTGACTTTACAAAATGTATCCCATCCTTCGACACTGCAAGATTTTGTGTCTCAAAAATACCGGTTTCATCTTCCGTTCTTCCTGTATAGAATAGAAATAACTGATCATCATGTACAACAACCGATCCGGAAAAGCATCCACCGTTTTTATCGTTATCATAGGGCATATCGGGGACCAGTGCCGGTTCCAATTCTTCCCAGTGTATCAGGTCCCGGCTTACCGCATGCCCCCAGTGCATACTGTCCCAGTTGTCATGGTACGGATTATACTGATAAAATAAATGATATTGTCCTTTAAAAAACACCAATCCATTAGGATCATTGATCCATCCTTTCTGGGGTGTAAAATGTAGGGATGGTCTTACGATTTCTCTCATTTTCTTATCCTTTCACTGCTCCGGCAGTCATACCACTTATAATATACTTCTGCAAAATGACATAAAATACTAATTCAGGAAGCATGATCATCAGACTCGCTGCAATGATTCCACTGTAATCCATGGAATATTGTCCTTTAAACATAGATGTCATTAATGACACGGTGTTTAAGGCATTATTCTGAATAAAGGTTGATGCAAACGGGAACTCATTGTAAATATAAACTGCATTAAAAATAATGATCGTCACGAACGTGGGTTTCATAACCGGAATCACCACTTTGGTACACAGCTTAAATAGATTGCAGCCGTCGATAATTGCTGCTTCTTCCAATTCTCCGGGGATATCTCTCAAAAATCCGGTAAACAGCAAGGTATTGAACGAGATGTTCACTGCAACATACGGCAGGATCAGTCCCAAACGGGTTCCAAGAATTCCCATCAATGAATCAATCCGATATACCGGAAACAGTAGTACATAAATAGGGATGCCAATCCCGATCAGCAGGAAAAGATACAATGTTTCCGATGCCTTATGGTTCCGAAAAACCATTCTGGCATTGCGAACGAACTCATAAAAGTAAATAAAATACTGAAAAAAAGTAGATATTACTACCAGTAAAATCGTGTTAAAATACATTTTGGAAAAATCAATAGTATCGATCGCACGCTGATAATTTTCAAAGCTTATTGTCTGCGGCAAAGAAAGCGGACTGTTGACAATCTCATTAAGTATGGGCATGACCAAAAGAATAATCAATCCCAGCAGACATATGTAAAAAATGACTTTTTTATCGATATTCTCTTGTTTCTCATGTTTAACTCCTTTGCTTCCTCGTTGTGATCTTAATATAGGAAAACGAGCCCAGAATTGAAAGTAACAGAATTGCAACCGCAATTGCCATTCCATATCCATACTTTCTGGATGTAAATACTGTAAAATACATATATGAAGTAAGCAGTTCCGACTGATGAGCAGGTCCTCCGCCTGTCATCTGATATACCAGTTCATATATTTTAAATACGCCTGTTACCACCAGAACAATATTAATAATAAAGGTCTCTTTCAGCATAGGAATTGTCACATAAAACAAGCGTTGTAACAAATTGGCTCCATCAATATCACAAGCTTCGTAAATATCTCCCGGTATTGCTTTGATTCCGGATAAAAAGATCGTTCCGTGAAATCCCAGTACCTGCCATGTGAATACCATCGCCAATGACAATGGAGACCATTTCGTTCCACCGATCCATTCAATAGCAAGCATATCCAGTCCTATTTTACGCAATACACTATTTACCAGCCCATAATTAGGATTCAGGATATATCCCCAGATAATTCCTATGATAATAGGCGCTATTACATAGGGAGCAAAAATCACCATTTTAAAAAATGCGTTTCCGTGAAAATTCTTGTTCATCAATAATGCTGCCATAAAAGATCCAACGATCAGGAATATCACACTGAATAACAATACTAAAAATGTATTTTTCAATGCGATCAGAAATAGCTTATCATGGAACATAGCAACATAGTTTTTTATTCCCACAAAGGATGCTTTTCCAAGACCACTGTAGTCCGTAAAGCTATAATAAAATGCGATAAACACAGGAATAATAATAAATACTGCATAAATCATAAGAGTCGGAAGCAGCATAATGATTTTTGCTTTCTTTGTACTCAACCAATACATAGCTTTCTCCCTTTCCATTCTATAGAAAAGAGCGGTATTACTTAATTTCATACCGCTCTTATGGTTTTATCTTTCGGCACTTTGTAGATTTTCTACATAATCAGCTGCTTGTTCCGGTGTGTAAACGCCGGTCATAACACCGAAGGTAGCATCAAAATATCCATATGCCACATTGGACGAAAGTGAATTAAACGGCTCAGTTACTGCTTTCCAATCATCATTTAATGCCGCGATCATCGTGGAAAGTACAGGATGTTGGCTCTCATCAATCTGTCCATTATATGTAGAGCACGGTAATGCCGCGGTATCCTCTGCAATGATCCTGGTTCCCTCTTCGCCGTAATAGAACTGCCAGAACTGCATAATTGCATCTAACAACGCAGGATCTTCTGCTGCCTTTGAAGATACTACATAAACACCGCCGGATGCCTTGATTCCGATCTGCTGCTCATACTGGCTGTCGGAAAAGGTAGGTCCCCAGAAAAATCCGATTTTAGAAGCAATATCACTTCCCTCAAAATCACCGATATCCCATGCTCCGGAATTGATCATTGCTGCATTTCCACCCAGAAACTGCTCTTTTGCTTCAAAATATCCAATATTGGAAATGTCCTTTGTGAAAGTTCCTTTTTCACGCATTTCTTCTACTTTTTCAAAATAATGAATAAAGTCTTCATTATTCCAGGAAATGCTTCCATCCTTCAGACCGTCAAGCTTTTCAAAAAATCCATATCTTGCCAGCATTGTCTCAAATGCCCAGATACTGTAATTATCCTGCGCCCCCACGGTCAGCGGTGTGATTCCGGCTGCATTCAGCTTATCTACCGCATCCAGGAACTCTTCATAGGTAACAGGCACTTCTTCGATTCCTGCCTGCTGGAAGAGATCTTTGTTATAATAAAATCCTACCATCATAACTTCACTGGGCATTCCCACATCTTTTGCCGTCAACGGTACATGAATGCACCAGTCCGGGAAGAAGGCTGTTATTGATACCATACTGATCCAATACATCCGTCAGATCATATAAATACCCATTCTGTGCAAACTCCTTTGCAGTTGCCTGCTCCAGCCAGAAAACATCCGGAAGCTTATTTTCTCCTGCCAGTAAAGTCATCTGTGTATTATGCTCTGACACTTCTTTACCCGTAATATCAATTTTAATCCCCGGATGGCTTTCTTCAAAAGCAGTAATAATCTTCTGCAGATGCGGCTCCTGTGCCTGAATATCAGCAACATGCTCTGCAAACTTGATTGTGATCTCTCCAGACCCATCTGCAGTCGTAGAGCTCTGCGCAGTCTCTGCACCATCTGTAGTTCCTTCTGCATTTCCGCATCCAGCCATCGTAAACAGCATAGCGGCCGCACAAGTAAGTGCCATCACTTTTCTCCAATACTTTTTCATCATAATTGTACCCTCCTTATTCTTGCACATGAATATCATCTAACGTCCCATACAGGATGTCAATATGTTTGCACATTTTCCCATTCTCTTCCTTCTGACTGTAGATACCCCATGCTTTTCCACAGATGAAGAAACTGGACATTTCACCTTCTATTGCAGGGTGGAATGACAATGTTCCGCGATACATATCACTTTGCAGTCCCAATAATGCATTCAGCACTCCCCAGCTTGCCATTGCTCTGCAATAATGATGACCGGATTCGATCTCGCTGAACGGATTCCTCTTATATCCGTCATAACGGTCCCGAATTGACTTTACTACCGTCAGACCTTCCTCTACACAACCTGAATAAATCAGATTAACGGCTACTTCATACTCTACTCCTGTCCACACCTCTCCGGCATAGGATAACGGGAATTTAGGTCTGCCGCCTTTCGGCCAGGTAGCTACTACCATTCCATGCTCTTCATTGATCGCATATGCTCTGTGTACGCTGTCCGTATGATAAAAAATCCGTTTTGTAATTATACTTGAATACGGATTCCATAGCAGATTTTACATGCTCTTTCGGTAAAATCTCTCCGATTCCGGCCATATATGCCAGGAACTGTCCAAGAAGCTGATCTGACAGGCAGCCTTTTCCGAATTGATATTTATATTTATCAATCTCCTTCTGTACCTGAATATAATATTCCCCGTCAAACATCATTTGATCGGCTCTTGCAGATCCTTTTTCGTAAGCATCTGCGTATAACTGGTGATGTTCTTCGTCTCCTACGATCTCAGCCATCTCTTCACAGCATTTCAGTGCTGCCAGGAAAATACTGTCCGTCATGGGATTCGGTCCGTAAAATTCAATATCATAGGTTGTATTCTGCTGACCGTCCAGTACATCATCTCCATCCAGATCCCATTGTTTCAAGGCATATTCCATTGCCAGCACTACTTTGGGCCAAATGGTCTTCAAAAATTCCACATCCCCAAGATTCTTGAAATCCCGGTAGACACGAACAACACTTCCAAGTTCTCCATCACAGGCCGGAACCATTGCATACCGTTCCTGATCAAACACGGAAAACATTCGTGTAGACATGCATCCTGTCTCATCTGTTTCTCTCAAAAATTCTACATTACGCATAGTTTTTTCAAGATCCGGGAACAGAAAAGCAACCGTCTGTGCATAGTTCCATACATGAGGCACACTACCATAACCGCAGCCTATGTAGTCACGTATTCCTTCAAATCCGGCAAAAGTTCCGTCTTCCAGCCGGAAACATAAATTACTTCGAAGATTCGTAATGTTTGCAGTCAGAGCATCAATCACATAATAAGGTAATGTAGTCTTATGGAACATAGCATCGGCAAATTTTCTGCTGTCGGATTCCAGTCGTTCCTTATTATGGTATACATATTTTGCTACATCCCATGCATCTGTGAATTTTGTTGCATAGTAATTTCTTACTGTTCCGTATTCACCGCGCTGGAATTTCTCGTAGTCCTCATCAAACTCGATCCATGCCTTTACTCTATTAGGAAAATACCATGTAATGACAAATTCAAAGGTTCTTTCTTCTCCCGGCTGAAGTTCTTCCCAGGCTCCGATAGAGCCGATCTTTTCTCTTCTTTTCAGGAAACTGAAATTATGAAATTGTGCAAATTCACATCCCACACTGTCAGATACCGTCTCTTTTTCCAAAAGTCCATCACTGGTAAAGTCATCCCAGAAATCCTGTATTCCATCCACCCATTCGCCGTCAAACCACTGTGTTTTATAGGTTACATTGGATCCACTGGTCAGAATCGCCATATTTCCATACCGTAAATGATCCTCTTTCAAATGTTCGGGTGAATAATACAAGCCCTTCACATCATCAAATTCCCGATATTCATTTTTTACGCTGTCGGCCAGCTTCAGGTTCTCAATAACATCATATCCCTCAAAACCGGATGCATTGGGAAGCGTGCCTACCAGACTTACTTTGGTCGGACAGTCTGCAATATTTTTCACCGTGTATCGGATAATTGCACAGGGAATACTGGAATCATCTGTATTTAAAGGAATAAACGGTGTATATGCTTCCATAGATACTTTTACGGGCAATTCGGAATCTTTGAAATTCACCCTTGCAAAAGGATATTCACAGATCAGTTCCGAATCTTCCATTCTTGGCAGATTTACCAATTCAGCCTGAAGGTATCCGTGCGAGCTGGTATATGGCGGAACCATTCTCGATTCCAGAATTTTCGATATAGGTTTTTCCAGTTCTTTGTTCTCCGTACGAATTGCAAAAAAGGAAAGGGAAATTTCGTATTCTTGGAAGGCCAGTTAAAAATTTCCCAGTCCAGGAACTTTCCTCTTGAATTTACAGAAAAATTACCTGTTCCGATTCCACCCAACAGAAAACGGACTTCCGTCGCATCTCTCTGATAGACCCTCGGTGTTCTGTCAAATAATTTCTCTTTTGAAAATGTCTTTTTCATCTTCTCCTCCTTTTAGTTGTTCGGTTGTTCGAATAACTTATTTTATTTTTTAACTCTCTGCTTTTACAGAGAGTTTTTTTATTTAATCTTGTTTGTTCGAATAACTTATGCTATGATATTAGCATAACAAAAATATATTGTCAATCACTTTTCAAAATATGGGGGATTTTATGAACACCAGAACACCAAAATACATGCTTATAAAAAATGAATTTGTCCAGAAAATCGAAAGCGGATATTATCGTCCCGGCGATCTCATCCCTTCTGATAATGAATTAATGCGTACTTTAAATGTAAGTAAAAGCACTATTACACAAGCCCTGAAATGTCTGGAATCTGAAGGATATATTATACGGCAGCAAGGAAAAGGCACTTTTGTAGCAGACCGCTCCAAAGATAAAATAAACCTTTCTATTTATTTATGTCCTATGGAAGATAATGAGAAGCATTTTTGGATCTCTCTGATCGAACAATTTAATCTGACATCTTCCGGTTTTTCGTAACACCGACTTTTCTCACCAACGATAAGGCTCCTCTGCGTGACTTGCTGTTGCAGAGCTTTACCAGTGGAAATGCACCGGATATTCTGTCCCTGGACGGTCCTGATGTCCCCTATTGGGCATATATGAATTCTCTGCTGCCGTTTGATGGATATATGGATTCGAATTTCCTATCCTCTTTTCTGTCTCCCATTGTGACGCAGGGAACCTATCAGGGAAAACTATATCATCTGGGTTATACGGAATCCACTTTATGTATTCTGTATAACAAGGAGTTGTTCCATTCCCTTGGTATTCGCATTCCGACTTCTGCGGAAGATGCTTGGAGTTGGGATGAGTTTCTGAATGTCTGCCATACAATACAGACCAAAACTTCTTTTCCCTATCCTTTGCTTATGGACTCCGGACGCGGTCTTTCTCCAAAATCCGGAGAATGGAACAGCTACGCAGGATTGCCATTTATCGTGCAGAACAACGGCAGCTTTTTTAACAATACGCTGACGGCAACCTCTGGATATCTTAACTCTCCGGCTTCCGTCGCTGCTATGAATTGGCTGGGCGAATTATTTCATAAATATCATTATACCCACGTGGAGGATCTCAGTGCCGATTTTCCTGAAAACTTTGCCATGAGTCTTTCCCTGCCCAGTGCTTATTTTCAATCGCAGAAAAGGAATAGTAATATCGGCATAATCCCTCTTCCCCATGGTATAAAAGCAGCTTCTCCCCATGGAAGCTGGGGATTATGCATGTCCAGACAAACACAATATCCCAAGGAATGTTGTGAATTTATCCGTTATGTTTTCAGTCTGCAGAACCAGTTGAAGATCAGTCAGTTAACGGGTATTCCCGTTTTAAAAGAGATTTATGACGTAATGGACAGCTTTCAGGCTGGTTCCGGCAACAGCAATATTTTATTTTCACAATTACGGAATACCTCTTTTACCAGACCACAGACCCCCGCATATCCTTTCTTCAGTAAGCAGTTTTCCTATGCGTTTTATAATATTGCCATGGGTGCTGATGCACAAGAAGAAATGAATCACCTGGCGCAGCAGGTAGACGATCATCTTTACCGGCATAATTATTATCAGCAAAGCTAATAATTTAGGCTAAGGATAAATAAATTCATTTACCCTTAGCCTATTTCCTTAAATATACAATTTTGACATTTCCTCTTCCAGTCCCCACCGCTTACAGTTCTCTGCCAACTGCGCCAGCGAATATCTGAGATAATCCATGGGCTGTTCCTTCGTGATCTCCACGGCAAAACGAAGATTTTTATAAGTGTTCTTCATTCCCCAGATCACATCCTCCCAGGGAGTTCCTCCGGGATTCCTTTCACGCTTTCATCTGCATAGACCACATTTTTGGCTCCCGCCTGATACAGAAGATCGAAATAGACTTTCATTTCCACTTCGTTCAGCTTCTCGTGAATAAAAATAAGCCCTTCTCCGTATCCCGTAAATGATGCCTTGCCAAGATACCGGCACAGCATCTGCTTTAGCATCTTTTCCGCACAGGTATAGTCGCTGACTCGTCCCAATACGATCGGAGAAAACCAATAGAATTAGCCGGAAGAGCGTAAAGCATGCCTTCGCACTCTTTTCCGGCTGTTATCATTTTCCCTGTTTTCTCAAAAATCACCAGGGATTTCTCATCATATTTTACTTTTTTCTTATAATCATAGATCTTAATGTCTGCACAAAGCTCTGAAGGGTTAAACTTTTCCATCCCGGTACCTCCGTTCGTTTCCGAAAATAAGTATACCTCTTCTGCCCTGCCAGTTCAATCCGGTTCTTTTACCGGGGAATCCGGATCTCTTCTACAAAGAAATTAGTGCGATAGAGATAGCACAGTTCCTTCTCTGTGATGTAAAAGCCGTAATTGGCATTAAAATTTTCTTCGTTTTCTTCTTCAATAGAGCCTGCTGCCCGGATCTCGTCCCAGGTCTTCCCCAAAACTTCTTCCGGGGTGACTTCTTCGCCGGTGGCAACGGAGATCGTCACGGGTATGTAATAGGATAATGGATGCGCTGCTCCTGCATAATAAACCGTGTCATTAAAATGCAGGCTGACATACTCGTCATCCGCTAAAGTAATGCCATTGAATACCAGATAATTGTCATCATACCGCTGTCCTCGGAAAGAGTTTCATCCACTAACTCATACGCTCCGGTGTGATTCTCTCCTTCCTCCTCATACTGGGTTCTGTAATTCTCATACATCTGCTGCAGATAATCATTTACCTTTGCATACTTTTCATCAGCAAAATAGAACTCATCTATTTCGAAATAATAGGTCTTTTCTTCATTATCATTGTAGAATTCTTTTACCGTGTTGGAACATTCTCCATAATCTTCCCAGGGAAGCCATGCGTCCTCATCTTCGTAAGAAGGACCTGTCGTGGATGCCGTAGTGTCGGAAACAGTCTCCGTGGATACTGTCGCTTCCATGGATTCACCAGTCTCTGAAGTGCTCTCTTCCGTTACCGCAGCCTCTGCGGATCCGATAACCTCTGAACTACTACTCCCTCCCACCGGATCACTCCCCTGTGCTCCGCAGGCAGACAACCCCAGTGCCATAACTCCTGTGATAACTATTAATTTGCCCTCATTTTGTATCTCTCCTTATGTATTTATTGTAACCGAACGCTTCCCCCCGTCCATTACAGTAAAGAATTTAACATACCATTGCATCATAGTTGCATCGTACGCCACTATTTTTACAAATACAACTCTTCCACCTGCGCTGCCGTTTTCCCGGTATACTGCACGGCAATGCGGTTCTCGGGATGGGCGTCCGTCAGGTACAGCACACACAGGAAGATCCATTCTAAAGGTTTCATGATAAAATACACTAGATCCGCCGTGTATTTATTGTGGATCAGTCTCGCCACAGGGAACCCGTAAGTATCATAAAAATGACGCAGTGCCCGGTGTAAGCCGGGAGTCCGTTCTTCCAACACCTGTTCAAAAGCATTGGCGATGCACAACTGACGGTTCACGATCACTTCATGCCCATGCCGCCTCCCCAGGCGGATAGGCTTTACGACTTTTTCATGACCGCCGGCAGCTACCGTGCAGAGATAATGTTCATCATACATGACATTCTGCGGTGCCTGTCTTAGTGACAGATTCCAGTCGCTGGTCTCCGTGAATGCTTTAATCACAGAATCCGGTGCCTGTCCAAACAGCATGAGGATTGCGATCAGGATTCCCAACAGTGGGAACATCAATACCAGTCCCAGCACCGGCCACCATGCAGCCTTCCGCAAAATGTTGTCACACCAACGCAGCATGGGATTCTGATAAATCTTCCCCGTCCCAAAGTGTTCTGCCTCCGCATTCTGCATCAGTGCATTCCACTCCCGTATTTTCTTCAGAAGCAATCGCACAACTAGCAGCACACAGCACAGTGGAAATAATAACAAATATCCATCAAGCAAAATCGTCGGCTTGAATATCTGTACTGTGAACAGAATCAGTTCTAACAATCCCAGGTACATTGCGGAAATCGACAGGACTGTCACAAGGGGCGGCAGCTTCCGAAGCGGAATACTCTGCAGAATCTCATACCCTATAAATGCCAGCAGCAGGAGTACTATAAAAGTAACCATGGAACCGCTGTAAATCGGTGTATGTTTATTGGAATTGCTTAACTGCGTCTGCCAGTCAGCGGATGTCACATCCATAATCAACCCCAAATAACAAAGTTCATAGAATCCGCCCAGCCAAAATACATGCTGGTCAAACAGCCAGGCTCCCTTCACCGGACGTTCCCATGCTTCACTGATCAGGCAGATTCCTTCGCTGATCGTCAGCACCACAGGAAATACCAGTACCGCTCCCATTAAAATTGCCCAAGTAAACATTTCTGTAAAAGCCTTAATGATCTCCCATACATAATCTCTTTGCTCATAATGAATAACAGAGGCTATGATCGTAAAAAGCGCATAGCCCAGTCCGATAAATATAGAAATCAGCCATGCAAGCAACACCGGATGCTTTTTATAAAACTTAATTTTTTCCGTATTCATTTCTTTATTTTCCATCGATTCTTGCCTCTATCTGTTTCCGTGCCATATATCTGGAAATATTAAATGTCCGCAGAGATGTCTGATCCAGACGCTTCTTATTATGGTTCAGGTAATAATATCCGAATCCCTTCGGTTGATAACTCCCCCACCACTGAGCCTGCGTATCTTCACTCATAATATCCGTAGGGTTCTCCAGTTCATAGGCGCCAAAATCATACCCCAGGCTCTCCATATAAGGAATAATGGCCGGTGCTGCATCCGCACTGAGATCACTCAGATAAGAGTAGTCATTATATTCTGATCCCCGGAAAAACGGTCCGGTGAAAAAATCGTCTCCGTAATCCTGTGCCACAGATTCTTCCCAGCCCGTACCGTCCGCGCCGGGTGCATTGGCAATATTCACTCTGGCTATAATATAGTCAGGATGGCTGAAGGACAATGCCAGATACAGCACTGTCACTATCACCACACCATAGCGGAACAAAGGGAAGCTTTCCCTGTAAATGTTGATCAGTACTCCGATAAACATGACGAATAATACCGCCAGCATCCACAATACAAAGATCCGCAGGAAAGTCAGATAATAATACCGGATGTAAATGATCATTCGCATTACGCTGGACGCGATCATGATAAAAGTACATAATGACATAATCGTCATAATTACTTTCAGTACCTTACTTTCCCTAAAAAAGCTGAGGCACACCAGTACCAGGATCAGATTCAGAATGCTGACAGCCAGCAGCTGGAAGAAGCCCCTCTTGCGTACTGTGCATAGGTATAGCCCTCCGGCAGCTGCATTTTCCCCAAGAACAATCCGAAGATCTGAATACCGGAAAACAACAGATACAAAAGTGACAGCAATGACATAATCGTAATTGCCAGTACCGGCTCACCCTTTCTGCGATCCTTCACTTCTTCCGGGATGCTTCTCTTACACAGATAAGAAGTCAGTGCATAGGAAGTAAAGAACAGAAATGTTACCCTGATGACTACGTTGAATATATTGCCCGGGCGGATCCAGTTCATGAAATCCGTTGTCATCTTACGGAATACCGCATCGGCAGAGCTTAACAGTCCGGCAGCGATCAGTACAATAGGCAATGCGATCACTACTCCCAGCAGCCCATACCATACCTTCTTATTTACTTTTCCCTTTTCACGAAAATAGGCTTTGCCATCTGAAAAAGGCTTCCCCAGTTCGCCGAAGCTCATAACGATCAGCTGACAGATACTCCCCACATATTTTCCCAGATTCCACTTTTTCGTATCAAAATATTGATTCAGCAGCAGACACATTACCAGCAAAAAGACCGCCAGCTTATTCAGGCTGATGATTGCCCATCCGTCCGTGCAGAAGGTGGATATCCCCAGCAGCAGAATGCTGATCATGTAAAAGGTGCTTCCTTTTTTCAAGGTAATCTTCAGTTTTGACAGCGAGAAGACAAAATACAGTAAAGTGCCTGCGAGAAAAAAAGGGAAGGTAATTCCCGATCCGTTATGAAACATGCAAAACGCATAGAACACGGCATAGAGAAACGTCACCGGTCCAAAGAAATTAAAATGTTCCTTCATGCGCTTTGTCTCCGCAGTCTCTGTCTTTTCTACCACCCGGACTACATTCTGCCCGGATATCTGTCCCTGATTTGCTGAAGTTGTTTCCTGTACTACTGTATTTTCCTGCATTGTGATCTCCCCCTTTCAGGATTTAATTGTTTTTCTCTTCTTTTGAATCTTCCACATATTCCAGAATGTCTCCGGGCTGGCAATGCAGCACCTCGCAGATGGATTCCAGCGTAGAGAAACGTATGGCTTTTGCTTTATTATTTTTCAGGATGGACAGATTGGCCTGGGTCAGATCCACCTGATTCGCCAGTTCCGTCAGGCTGATCTTCCGCTTTGCCATCATTACATCCAGATTTACAATGATTCCCATAATAGATGCCTTTCTACTTTTGAATTTCCGTTCAGTCGGCGTCATTTACATAGTCGCGTATCACACGCTCTATCACTTCGTGACTGAATTTTTAGATTGTTAAGTCGTTTTCTTTCTTGTAGCGCACGGCTTCTTCAAATACCATCGCCAGCACTTTGCTGAACATGCCTGCAATAATAAATACCAAAATGATCACCAGCATGGCAATGGTCAGGTACACCACACATCTCACAGCGCTCATGGCCGCGATGAAAAAGCTTAAGTCTCCCATTCTCCTAAGGCTCGCCACATTTTCCGGTACAAAGCAGTTCTCCGCAAGCACCGTGCCAAACATCTTGCGCAGTTCATTGATCAACAATAACGCCAGCACGCCCAGAATGGCGAATATGATCACTGCCGGAAGGTAATGTTCCTCCACTGCCTCCAGATACTTTCCTATGTATTTGAGACTGAGCGGCAGACTTACCGTCACCAGTATCCCCGCATAGAACATGAAATCCAGCAGGTACTTCGTCCCTTTGCCAGAGAAAACTTCCTCTCCCGCAGCTCCTTTTCCGACAACTCTCTCTTCTCCATAATGAATACCTCTTTCCTTCTTGGTAGCCTTAACATATCACTCTATGATACGAATGTCAATATAATTTTATTGATATTCGATAAATTTATATTGAATCTCATATATCACAGAGCAGATATAGGGTAAATAGGGAATTATTAACATAAATGAAAATAATTGATATAGACATTCTCAGTGCTTTTTTTTACAATGAAAGCAGTAAAAAAGAAAAGGAGGATTTTTATGGAATCCGTTTTACTATCCGCACGCTGTACTGCCAACACCGCAACTGTGTTCTGGAATAAGCCGGAAAATGCCAATGCCGACACAGTATATGAAGTTTCTCTCGATGGTGGACATTCTGTTCACACAAATCGGACACATTATACATTCACAGAATTGATACCCAATACTGAATATTGTGTTACTGTCTACAATATCGGCAGTATCCGCATCTGTACCTCACCTGCACGGCACCGCATCTATGTAACAGAAGAACCCTACAATGCCGTGGGTGATGGAAAAACGCTGAATACTGCCGCACTCCAACAGGCTTTTACAGACTGCGGACCAAATGACGAAGTATACTTTCCCGCCGGAATCTATCTGACCGGAGCTCTTGATCTACATAGTTGTATGGCCGTGTATCTGGAGAAAGATGCTGTTTTACAGGGAAGTTCTGACCCAACAGATTATCTGCCTCGTATCTGGAGCCGTTTTGAAGGCACGGAGCAGGAATGTTACCGCAGTCTTTTAAACGCCGGACAGCTTGATCATACCGCAGGTGCAAATTGCGAAAACATCCTACTCTATGGGAAGGGAACCATTAGTGGCGGTGGGCATGTTCTGGCTGAGCGCATGATCGATATCGAACGGGAGAATCTCAGGGAATATCTTGCCCAAAATGCTGCACTGGTTGCCACCTGTGAGAATGACCGTACCATTCCGGGACGTGTCCGCGGACGACTTATTAATTTAAGCAACTGCTCCCGTATTCGTATTACAGGGCTGACTTTACAAAACGGCGCAGCATGGAATGTCCATATGATCTACTGTGATGACATTGTGACTGACCACTGCACGCTACGCTCTGGCGGTATTTGGAACGGCGATGGCTGGGACCCGGATTCTTCCACAAACTGCACGTTATTTGCAACGGAATTTGAAACCGAAGATGACTCCGTTGCCATCAAATCCGGTAAGAATCCCGAAGGTAATGCCATTAATCGTCCTACAAAGCATATCTGCGTATTTGACTGCCACAGCAACGGCGGTCATGGTATCTGTATTGGCAGTGAAATGTCTGGCGGTGTTGCAGATGTGCAAATTTGGGATTGCGATATAGCTGCCTCTTCCAATGGCATTGAAATCAAAGGAACCCCTAAGCGTGGCGGATATGTGCGCAATGTCACTGTACGCGACTGCACCTTCCCCCGCCTGCTCATTCATTCTGTTCCATACAATGATGACGGCATTCCTGCTTCAGAGCAGCCTTATTTTGAAGATTTTCGCTTTGAGCGGCTGCATCTGACCGGACAAAAACAGGAGCACGGCACAGTGGAATCCGTTGCCCCCATTGAAATTGATGGTTTTACTGCACCTGGACATAAAATCAAAAATGTACTTTTGTCAGACTGTGTACTGCCGCCGAATGCGAAGCTTCTGCTTTCGAGATATGATGCACTGACAATTTCCAATTTGCACACGAAAGAGGCTCAAGCTACATCCCGATACTCCGCAACATTATGATTATGATGTCGGGGTCAAAAGCCCCCGACTTTGATGCCTACGGATTGTTCCGTGCTACGCACTCCCACGTCTCCGCTCCGCTTCGGTCCGTGCTAGACATGTGCCACTGGCACATAGCACCCTACCCAATATTCGCATATCGTGGGATTATCATCCCACTTTTATGCTCATATAGGGGCGGGTCCTAAGGTCTTTCACCCACCTATGAGCAAGCTCATGTGGGCTTAGACCTTTTGACCCTGGCATCATGATTATATTACAATAGAGAATATAACCGGCAGCATCGAAAGCTTTCTCAACATAAAACCCTGGACACAGTTTTGGCATAGACTCTGAACCAAGCCAGTATAAGCTGATGAATTTTTACATTCTACAATTTAAATATTTACCATTTTTACAACGCGGGTGATTGTCAATGAATATGAGTAAAATCGATATGACACAAGGTTCTATTTTAGGCCGCGCAGCACAGTTTGCATTGCCGATCTGCATCGGAAATATCTTACAACAGTTATACGGAACCGTTGATACTTTGGTCATCGGTAATTTCTGTGATGCATCCGCTTTGGCCGCTGTAGCCACAAGTTCCCAGCCACTGGAGATTCTTTTGTGTATCTTTCTTGGCATTGGTTCCGGAATATCCATCCTGATTTCACAAGCGGCAGGTGCCTCCGATGCCGATCAACTGCGTAAGCTTGCACAAACCGCAGTGTTTTTTCTGTACGCTGCCAGTCTGCCGCTTACGTTGTTAGGCGTAGCTGCCGGACCGTTCCTTCTCAGGCTGATGCAGGTGCCTGCCGATGCCATGCCCTATGCCATTGTGTATTTGCGTATCACAACGTTAGGCATTCTCGGCAATATGGGATATAACTTTAACGCAGGTATTTTACGAGGTCTGGGAAACAGTACTTCCTCGCTGTTATTTCTTGGCATTTCCTGCGTTACCAATATTGTTCTGGATCTTGTACTGACTGCCGGTTTGGGAATGGGCGTCACCGGTGTTGCCATCGCAACTGCTGCCTCACTGTTTCTGTCCTGGATGTTCAGCATCTTCTACATCCGTCATACTTATCCTGCCATGAATTTTCCGGTTTTTGCGCATGGTTTTGACCTTCTTATTCTTCATGAAATGTTAAAGATCGGCTTGCCGCTCGGACTGAATACCGCACTTTATTCTGTCGGTCATGTGCTGCTTCAGGCTCTTTATAACACACTGGGATCCACCTTCGTAGCCGGATGCTCCGTTGCCGGTAAAGTCAGCGGCATTGCCAATATTGCCATTACTTCCTATTCTTCTGCGGCTACTGTGTTTGCCGGGCAGAACCTTGGTGCCCGGAACTACCGTCGTTTATGCTGCGGTGCATGGCAGATACCGCTCTGTTCCGGCATCGTCACCCTTGCAGGCGGATTACTTGTGACTGCTTTTTGCCATCCTCTGCTGATGTTGTTCAGCCGTGATCCGGCCGTGTTGGCTTTTGCACAGCGATATACTTATCTTGTTCTGCCATTCACCTGGGCCTACGCCGTGTTCAATGGCATTATGTGCTTTATCAATGGTATCGGAGAGATTCGCTATCCCACCATCGTAAATATTCTGCTATTATGGGTTGTCCGAATCCCTGCCGCTTATCTCATCATGTATGCCGGCTATGGCGAATATGCCATGGTCAGTGTTTCCGCCAGCTTTATTACCGGCATGATTGCCATGCTCTTCTACTTTAAATCCAGGCGCTGGGGCGCTATTTGCGCCCTTGCAAAAAAACAGGAATACCCACCATTAATTACTGACTTGCCAGATTCATAAAAATTTACATACTTCCTAAAAATAATCACATGGATTTTCCTTTTGTCCTGCCCTATAATAAGCGCAATTACAGTCCACAAGGCAAAAGGAGGACTACCATGTTATATCCAATCATGAACCGTTCCCGCAGCTTGATCGATCTGGGAGGAGTATGGCAATTTCAATTAGGAGATGAGACAGAGCCGGAGGATCTCTGGAGCGGACCGCAGGAGATGGACCTGATTGCCGTGCCGGCTTCTTATAATGACCAGAAGGATGATCCGTCTTATCGGAATCATTACGGTTGGGCTTATTACGAGCGGACCGTGGTGCTCCCGGCTCTTTTGTGCGGGAACAACGGGCAGCGCCAGGTATTGCGTTTTGACGCCGTAACTCATGTTGCAAAAGTTTATATCAATGGGAAGCTTATTATGACACATAAGGGTGGTTTTCTCCCCTTTGAAGTTGAGATCACGGATCTGGTTCCGGAGGATGGCCACCTTACCATCGGTGTCGCTGTGGACAACCGGATCAACCACAGCACTCTGCCCATCGGCAACGAAGGTAATATTGCCTTCTTCGGCTCGGACAATCCCGGCATTCCCAGTGTGGAAGCCGCAAAAATATGGAGAAAGAAACAGAATCTACCGAATTTTGATTTCTTTAATTTTGCTGGCATCAACCGACCGGTGCGCATCTACAGCACTCCGGCGTCCTACATTAGGGACATTACTCTGGTACCGTCTATGGAAGGTGACACAGGTGTCCTGAACTATGAAATTCTCACAGATGGCGCAGACAGTGACGTCCCTGTCATTTTAAAAATCATAGATGCAGAAGGTAGCTGCAAAGCGGAAGGCACCGGGCGAAAAGGAGAACTCCGGATCCCACAGGTCCATCTCTGGCAGCCTTATCCCGGCACTCCTTACCTGTACAAGGCGGAAGTTCATTACGGAGATGACTACTATACAGAAGAATTCGGTTTCCGAACCGTAGAAGTGAAGGGAACGCAGTTTTTGATCAACGGTGAACCTTTTTATTTCAAGGGCTTCAGCAAGCATGAGGATTCCTTTTTCTGCGGAAGAGGACTGGATCTCTGTCTCGATGTAAAGGATATCAATCTCCTGCACTGGATCCATGCCAATTCTTTTTCGCACCAGCCACTACCCCTACGCAGAGGAGATCTACCGTCTTTGTGACCGTGAGGGTATCGTTATTATTGACGAAACTCCAGCAGTAGGCATCGGCGCCGGAGACAGCTGTGACCCTTATAAGACATTTCCCATAAGAGAGCATCACGAACAGGTACTACGGGATCTGATCGCACGGGACAAAAATCATCCCTGCGTTGTCATGTGGTCCATGGGAAATGAGCCGGATACCGAGCATTTCCCGGAATCCGCCTATGATTACTGGCATTCCCTCTATGAATTTACCCACAATCTGGATCCTCAGAACCGTCCCGTCACCTTTGTCTGCTGTCAGAATAATTACGAGAAGGACATCGTGACCCGGACCATGGATGTGGTCTGCCTGAACCGCTATTACGGATGGTACAATCTCTCCGGTGATCTGGAGGCTGCTTCCTACGCCTGGAATCTGGAACTGGATTTCTGGGAAAAAATCGGCAAACCTGTGATGATGACGGAATACGGTGCTGATACCCTCGCCGGGCTCCATAACTGTGCGCCGGAAATGTGGAGTGAAGAATTCCAGGTAGCGCTTTACAAAATGTATAGCAAAACCTTCGACGGAAGAGACTTCTTTATCGGGGAACAGGCATGGAATTTCGCCGATTACGCCACCTTACAGGGCTGCATGCGTGCCGACGGCAATCGCAAGGGCATCTTTACCAGAGATCGCCGTCCGAAGCTGATTGCCCATTACTTCCGGGACAGATGGGAACATATCCCGAATTTCCATTACAAGGACAAAAGTAATTCATAAAATAAGGCACACTAAAAACAGCAGCGATACCTGACAAATCGCTGCTGTTCTTACTATGTTCTTATTCCTTAGATACCGTATCATTAAATTCCGCTATTTTCCTATTCTGCGAGAAAAGGATGCATAGAATAGTCTTCCTGCCATCATTCTACGGTAATAGTGTACTCCTTACGAAATACCTCACCAGCCTGCAAAGTATTGCCATACTCCCGCTGCTCCAGGCTGCCGTCAAAGGTCGTCCGGTCGCATCTGCCGTACCAGGGCTCGATGCAGATAAACGGTGCTCCCTTGCCTGCGGGAGACCACAGACCGAATAACGGAGTGTCAAAGCTTACGGTAAGATACGGCTTTTTATCCGAGGTACACAGGCTCACTACAGAAGCCTGACGATTCTCTACGATCAGAGCATCCCTGTCAAACAGATGCTCTGTGATCTGCGCATAGCCGTTTCTCACCGGCAGTACATCCTTTTGCTGTCCCATGAGTCCTCGTCCGTCATCCGCCACCAGTCCGTAAGTCAGATCTTTGTCGGCATCAAACTTAAAATAATATTCCGACTGCTTTCCTTTTCCATTCACAGGACACATGAATGCGGGATGTCCGCCGATGGAAAAGTACAGTGTTTTTGTATCCGGATTTTCCACCTGCCAGATGACCTTTAGATTTCTTCCTTCTAATTCATAACCTACTTTTAAAATAAACTCGAACGGGTACTTCTCTTTGGTTTCTTCATTAGATCTCAGGGAAAACCATGCTTCCGTCGCCATCTGTACATCCACGGCAAACTCCATATCTCTGGCAAAACCGTGCTGTCCCATGGAATAGGTCTTTCCTTCATAATGATATTCCTTATTTTTCAGGCTTCCGACAAAGGGGAACAGTACCGGGGCAGTTCTCTTCCAGAATTTTGCGTCCGCATTCCACAGATACTCGGTATCTGTGGCCTTCCCCCGAATGCTTGCAAGCTCTGCGCCAAAGCTGTTGATCGTTACCTTTAAAGCTTCATTTTCCAATACTACCTGCATATTACATACCTCCCTCTCTTTTTCCCACATTATACCTCATAACAGTTCATCCGTGAACCTATTCGGGCGCAAAAATCATGCTCTATACTATCTGTTATCCTTTAACTCGGCCGTTTTCAGCCAGTGGCCGGACAAATATCTGCTCACGAAGCAGATCACGCGGAAGATCCAGTCCAGTACCATGGCGATCCAGACACCAATGGCTCCGTAGCCCATGTTCACACCGATGATATAACTGAAACCGATGCGGAACATGAACATAGAGAATATGGACAGCACCATGGTAAAGCGCACGTCATTGCAGGCACGAAGCATGTTCGGCAGTACAAAAGATGCTGGCCACAAAAACATTGCCATGCCATTGTGGATCATGACCAGAATGTAGGACAGCTGCGTAGTCTCCGGACTCAATCCGTAGCATTTCAGGATCCAGGGCAGACACAGCAGAATGATACTGTTTACCACGAACGTACAAACATACGTGATCTTCAATAATTTTTTCGTATAGTGCCGTACCTGTCCGGAATCTCCGGCGCCGACACAACGGCCAATTACCGTGATCATTGCCAGATTCATAGCCTGTCCCACGATACAGCCCATGCTGTCTAAGCTGTTCGCCACGCCGTTGGCAGCGATCTGCACAGTTCCGAAACCCGCGATAATGCTCACCACGATAACGCGTCCCAGCTGGAAAATACCATTTTCAATCCCGCTGGGGATACCGATATAAAAGATCTTATGAATCACAGGCCAGTCAATCCGAAATTTTTCTTTTAACAGATGCACTTCGTTGGACGGATTTTTCAGCAAATGATACAGGATAAATCCTGCCACCGCACGGGAGATCAGGGAGGGGATCGCCACACCTGCCACGCCCAGTCCCAACACATAAACACCCAAAGCATTACCGCCGATGTTAATGATATTTTCCACCACGGAGACCTTCAGCGTGATCTGGGAATTTCCCATGGAGCGGAACAGCGCCGCACAGGAATTGTACAGGGCAAGGAACGGAAAGGACAGTGCCGAGATCATCATATAGATCACAGCATTATGAAATACGTCCGCTTCAATTTTACCGAAAAACAGGGAAATGATGCCATTACAGAACACCATGACCAAAATCGAAATACCGATGGTAATGCATACGGAGGACACGATCAACTGTTTTGCAGATTTGCAGGCGTCCTCTTTTTTCCCGGCTCCGAGGAACTGGGAGGTCACCACGGCTCCGCCGGTAGCCAGTGCCGCCAGCACACTGATGATCAGATTATTAAACATGTCGATCAGGGATACGCCGGAGACCGCCGCTTCGCCCGCCGAAGAGATCATGACCGTATCCGCCATACCCACGGTAATAGCCAGCGCCTGTTCAAATAAGAGCGGAACGATTAGTTTTTTCAGATCTTCTTTTGAAAATAGTTGCTGTTTTGTCTTGCTTTCTTCCATTTCTTTTATTGCTTCCATTGCTTTTTACCCGGTTATTTATCCATGCGATACAATTTCAGGGAATTGTCCCATGCCGCCTTGCGCACTTCTTCCTCTGTGATTCTCTTGATCTGCGCCATGGCAGCGATCACATAGGGAATATTCAGGGAACTGTTGCGTTTGCCGCGGTTCGGTTCCGGTGCCAGATACGGGCAATCCGTCTCCAATACAATGCGATCCATGGGAATGTACTCTACCGCTTCCTTCAGCTTCTTTGCATTTTTAAAAGTCAGCACGCCGCCGATTCCGAAGTAGAATCCCATATCCAGGAAAATCTTCGCCGTCTCCTTCGTATAGGAATAACAGTGAATTACACCGCCGATCTCCTCCGCGCGCGCCTCCGTCATGAGATCCACAGTATCCTTCGCCGCATCCCGGGAATGAATGATAACGGGCTTTCGGATCTCTCGCGCCAGATCCAGCTGCCGCAGGAACCACTTCTTCTGTGTCTCATGGTCCGGCTCCGGCCAGTAATAATCCAGTCCGATCTCTCCCACTGCCAGGCATTTCTCTTTCTGGCACTGTTCCTTCAGCCAGGAATAAGATTCTTCCGTCAGTTCCGCGGTCTCGCTGGGATGTACGCCGATGGCTCCGTATATATAATCGTACTGCTCCATCAGCTCTAACACTTTCCGGCAGGATGCCAGGCTCGCACCCACATCCACCACCCGGGCAATGCCCTGCCCCGGCAACGCCGCCAGAAGCTGTTCTCTGTCATCGTTAAATGCGTCATCGTCATAATGCGCATGCGTATCAAATATCGCAGTCATGTGAAATCTCCTTAATCAGGGTATCTATGCAAAAAAGAACCGTCCCCGGAGCTCCTATGTCTCCAAAAACGATCCTTTAAAGTGCATCGCCAGGAGCTCGAACCCCAGACACCCTGATAAAGAGAAATGGTATCTAAGGGGTATTTTAAGTCGTTTTTTGACGGTTTACGCTACGAGAACCGTGTGATATAATAGGCATGCTGTTGACTCTTTCCAGCAGGAAGGAGGTGGCGCTTTGGATATTATTATTACTTTCTTTCTCTCCGTTATAGCAAGTGTAGTTGCCTACTACATATGCAAATGGCTGGACGGAGAAGCTTAGCAACAGTCAGCCTAGCAACAAAAAGCCCCGGGATCGCACCCCCGGGGTTTTCTGCGCCTTGGAACAATTATTACTTTCTTATCTAAGTTCAATATAGCACGGGTTCCAGGCTTTGTAAAGTAGTTTGTCAGACAATTATTTTTCTATTTCTTTCCAAGATGATTCTACAAAATCCTCATACCGCAGATCTTTGTCTGCAGGATCTTTTGTGTCCAGTGGTCGCATATTCCAGTTATTTTTGATAACCGGCTTTCCTGTCCCTCTCTTCTTGCTCCGTTTTCTGGTGCTGGCGGTCGTTGATTGGGACTGATCTGTCCGGATCTTAAATACCAGGTACCCGAACATGACAATTAAAATTGAAAACATCATTGCTATTGCATCATTCATAGTATTCCCCTCACTCATCAATTTCAAATATCGTGAATACTTCATATACAGAACTATTAACAATTTTTCTGTAGTGTCCTTCATCCATGTCGTTTCCCATTTCCAACCAGACTGTGGAAGGGGTGACATTTTGGTAGAACTCTTTAACTTTATACTCTCTGTTGTGGCAAGTGTAGTCGGCTACTACATATGCAAATGGCTGGACGGTGATGAATAGCAACAGTCAGCCTGGCAACAAAAAGCCCCGGGACAGCATCCCGGGGGTTTCTGCATCTTGGAACTTCTTATCACTTCTCTAAAGTCAATATAACACGGGTTCCCAGCTTTGTAAAGTAGTTTGTTCAGCAAAATTAAAGCCAAAAAAAGAACCGTCCCCAGAGCTCCTATGTCTCCAAAAACGATTCTCTCTGCTCTCCGACGGAGAGTGTGTGCACCGCCAGGGGCTCGAACCCTGGACACCCTGATTAAGAGTCAGGTGCTCTACCAACTGAGCTAGCGGTGCATTTTCTTTGTCGTTGTTGTGTCTCCCGCAACGACAAGACATATGTTATCACATGATTTTAAATAATGCAAGTACTTTTTCAAAAAAAATTAAATATTTTTTTCGATTTTTTTATATAATAGGTGAAATTAGTGATTTTCACGGGCTTCCTGACACTTTTTGCAATAGCCATAAAGCTCTAATTTGTGTCCGGTAACGGTAAAATCTCCGGTATCCTGTTCCAGATGTACGTGTGCAAAGGGGCAGCTGGGCAGCGGAATCCGCTTATGACATTCCAGGCAGACCGCATAATGGGTATGTTCCCCACGGTTCAATTCGTATACTACGGTACCGTCTCCCATGAACGTAGTCTTCTCTACCATTCCGTGTTCTTCAAATGTTGCCAGGATCCGGTAGATTGTGGATACAGCATAATCGCTGCCTTCGTGTTCTTTCTCAATACGATTGTAAATCTGCACGGCGCTGAGGGGTTCGGTCGCTTCCTCCAGTACCTGATACACGCATTTTCTCTGTTTGGTCCATTTCAATCCCTTAGGGTAGGAAATATCATTGTGTTCACATTTATGTTCTTCCATAGATATCTGTCCTTTAATATCGCGATCCGGGGCATCCGCAGTGCTGCTCAGCTCGGTAACGCCCTGCGTTCCCTCACTGGACGGGCGTCGCCCTATCAAAATTGGATCTGCCTCTTATGCCTGCAAGCAGTCAAAGAGTCAGCTCTCAATTTTGGCACTGCTTGTGCCTACAGCCAGTTTATCACAATTCCTGCTAAAACGCCAATCACATATAAAATTCCCACGATTTTCAGATTTTCCTTTTTATCCGGATTCACGCGGAACAACACCAGCAGTCCTACTCCCGCGCCCACCAGCAATCCGGACATCATGGCTCCAAGGCTGATCACACCACTGATATACAATTGCGTTATGGTCACAGATGCTGCACAGTTGGGAATCAGTCCCACCACTCCTGCCAGCACAGGTCCCAGTACGGGACGATTCAGGATCAGTCCGGCCAGAACATCTTCTCCCACAAAATGCAGTGCTGTGTTCAGAACAAATCCAATGACTATAATGAAAAAGGTAATCTGAAGCGTATGCTTTACCGCAGACAGAAAAATGCCATCCTCTTCACAATGGCAGTTCTCATGCTCACAGATTTCATGAATGTGCTCTTCCTCTTCATGATCATTTTCCTCATGCCCGTGAACGTGGTCATGAGGATGTATCTTCCTCTCCCGGACCAACAGATCGATCACAAATCCGGCTACCGCACCAATGGCCGCTTTCGCTCCCAGCACACCCAGTACAAAGCGGATATCCATTTTCTCCGAAATCAGGATCGGCAGCATCTCATCAGAAGTGGACAGATAAATGGCTATCAGTGTTCCCAGGGTGATCACCCTGCCTGCATATAAGTTGGATGCCGCTGCTGAGAATCCACACTGAGGCAGCACACCTGCCACGCCACCGATCAACGGTCCCATTTTACCTGCTTTTCGCACCATATGTGTGGTCTTCTCGCCAGCCTTATGCTCCAGATATTCCATAGCCAGATAGGTCAGGAACAAAAATGGCACCAGCTTTATACTATCTATTAAGTATCTAAAATAACTTCCGACATGACTCTTACCTTTCCATACTTTCTTTATCAAATGAATACTTAATCATATATTTGTTCTAAATGCAAATGAGTTGCATTTGCATTTAGAACTATAACACATTTTTTCATATTGTCAATATTTTAATTATAAAAAATGCGCTATGCTATGATAAGCTACGAAAAGCAAGAGAATGCCCATCCGGGCAAAAAGCCAGCCGGTATACCGTCTTATAGTACTCCCGGATCACTTCCATCAATCTTCGATCAATCCTTTTTTCTTCCATGCTCCGCTCCGCCAGCGCAGCAGCATGCCGATTGCACGGCAGCATTCATCTGCTGTCAGACCGATATAAGCACCCACTACTGCCAGATGCAGCTGTATCCCCAACAGATACGTTCCTCCCTGCTGCACAAAAACATAAAAACAGCTCCGAGGATCACCGGAAATACAGCATCTCCACTGGTTTTCAGTGCATTTCCATATACCAGATTTGTTACTCGTCCGGCTTCCAGGGCAATGTCAATAAACATCAGCTTCTGCACTAGTTCTACCATACTCTTATCCTGCGTGAAAAAAGAGATCAGGACCGGGGCACTGACTGCAAACAGAAATTCTGTTCCCATCGCCAGTACCGCTCCGATCGCCGCAGATTTTTTCGTCTGCTTATCACATATTTCATATTTTCCCGCACCCATGTACCATCCGGTCATAATGGCATTCGCCTGTGCAAGCGCACTTCCCACACAGAAGGATAAATTGTGATCTGTACCGTATAGGAGCGGGCTGCCACATTGATTCCTTCGTATCCATCTGGTTCAGAAAACGGATCACCAGTGTCATCGCTACATTATAAATAGTATTCTCCAAAGCGGAAGGTAATCCGATCCGGATGATCTTCCGCAAAATCTCTCCGGAATTCACCCTCTCCGAATATTTTTTTGCAGGGATCAGCCGCCGTACGAAGATCACGATCAATATCAGATTCACTACTTTGGAGATCACTGTTGCGGATGCAACCCCCTGCACGCCGAGGTGGAATGAAACAGAAACACGGCATTTAATATAAAGTTCAAAATATTACCTGTCACAGTTGCGATCAGAGGCTGTTTCGTATATCCAAACGCTCGCAGATATCCTGCCAGTATGGGAATCATTGCGTTCAATATGCTTCCGCCTCCTACGATCCGCAGATATTGTACAGCAGGCTCCTTCAATGCCGGTGCAATACCTACCACATACAGAATCCCATCGGAACAGAAAAACAAAAACACAGACATCACAACACCCAGGATCCCATTAAACCATAATCCCAGAGTCTTCGCCTGACAGGCGATCCCCGGTCTGCCCGCACCGATATTCTGTGTCATCACAGCCAGCATTCCCATAGAAACTACCGAATACATAATAATAAATACACCAATATAAGTATTTGCTGTTCCGACTGCTCCGACTGCCTGATCTCCCACAGAAGAAAGCATTAAAGTATCCACCATTCCGGACAACATGTAAAAGATCGTCTCCAGACACAGTGGTACAAATAATTGAAATAATGACTTATTCTGTCCTTCCATCGTAGGTTTTATATCCTTTCTGCGGTTCCTATAAATTTGCATCTTCATTTTGCAACTATTCAGAATACTATTCCGAGTAGTCCCTTCAATTTTTACATATTACTACTTTATCTTTCCTAAAACTTGCATTTTTACCACAGAAAATTGACTTATTTCTACTTTTGTAGTAATCTGACCATAATATTCTCTGCTCCACTTCACAGAAAGGCCTGCCTATGTACCCTGAATTAAGAGAAGAACGCATTCACGGAACAAAAGAATTTCCTTTTAGCTGTTATCACCTGCATGATATGCCTGCTTTTTTTCAGATTCCTGTCCACTGGCATCCGGAGGTCGAGATCATATATGTCCGCTCCGGCTCTCTTAATGTCATCATTGAAGGGGAAGAATACGAAGCGGCCGGCGGCTCCGTATTCTTTGTGAATCCCGGTGAGCTTCATTTTATGGGTTCCGCAATTCCGGGCGTAGACTATCATACCCTGTTGTTTCCACTGGAATTTATTTCCTTTCAGACGGACGATCTGTTGGAAACGGAGTTTCTCCTTCCCCTGCGTAACCATGAATTGCTTTTGCATCATAATCTTTCCCACGAAAAAAGCTGTCCTGACATCATTTCTCTCATCCGTGAGATCCTGTCTGTCAGACAGCTTCCAAATACATTGAGTGGGCATTTCCGATTACGTATTTTATTGTTGTCTCTTATACAAAAAATTGCTTCCTGTGGAACCATTAACCCGATGGGCTCCAAAAGGAACGATCCGATGCAGCGTGAGATACTGACTTATCTGCAGTATAACTACACAGAACCCTTTCGGTTGGAAACCCTGGCAGAGCAATTTCATTTATCCGAAAAATATTTGTCCCGCTATTTTAAGCAGCACTTTCATCTGACTCTGACGCAATACCTGATGCATCTGAGACTGACCCATGCCTGCCATCTGTTAGAGAGTACCTCTCTGCCGGTTACAGAGGTTGCCCTGCAGTCCGGCTTTTCTAATGTAAGTCATTTTATCCGCAGCTTTCACGCTTCTTTTCGGATGTCGCCGCTGCAATACCGCAAGAAACGGGATCAGTCCTTCACATAAATTCTGATATTGGCCGGTGTTACCGGATAGGTTCCGGTGTCAATGGTTTTGGGTATACTCTGTCCTTCAAATACTGCCTCTATTTTTTCCAGTGTCATGGATCCCCAGCTCTCCGGACGCTGCGCAATTGCAGCATCTACATAGCCGGCCTTCATGAATTCTCCAACTTCATCCGTGAAGTCCACTGTTACCAGTTTTACCTTCTTCCCTTTGGACTTAAGATATCTGGCAAAAGCCAATCCCCATCCTACATTTGTAGCGCACAGTACAGAGATATCCGGATGCTCCGTAAGAAGCCGGTCAGTTAATTTTGTTGCTTCTTCAGCAGTAGGTTCTCCCGGACCGGTCATATCATAATAAGGAATTCTGTTTTCTTTCAGAACATCTACAACACCGTGGTATCTGTCCTCTACAGTCTCAATGAGGTTATCCTTCCACTTGATAATGCCAACGGCACCGTCGGCTCCCAAGGCTTCTCTCACAGCCTCTCCGGTACTCCGTCCGCACTGATAACTGTCAGTTCCGATGAGTGTGCGATAGGGAACACTATCAAATGCAGACAGGATGAAAATCACCTCCACACCCTTCTCTGCCATCTTCTGCAGCAATTTTTCCACTCTGAGATCCGCAATGGGTGAGATACAGATTCCATCATAACGCTCCTCCAACACCTTTTTCAGAAAATGCACCATTTCCAGAGTTCCTGCTTCTCCTCTTCCCTTAGGTGCAAATACCGTAATATCAAAATTCAGAATTTTGGCAGTGCGATAGGCCTGTTTCGTCGCCGGATACCAGAAAGGATCATCCAGATCCCATACCATGGCAATTTTCCTGCGCTGTACCGGTGCATAATCCACCGGTATATTAGCCAGGATTTCATTCAGCTGATTTAATTCGCTGTTCAATCGTTCGGATACATGCCCCATAAGGCTGGCATTCTGCTTCTGTTCTGCAGTAATTCCCGCCACGTTTTCCGAGGATGCCGATGCCTGACTGGAGATTGTTGCAATAGATTCCATGACTTCCAGTAGCTCTTCCTTCTTCCCATTGACTTCATCCATACGTTCTGTGAAAAAAAACTGCGCTTCTGCCAGTTCTTTCACACTGTGATTTATATTTTCAAAGGAAGAAATTGTATCCCCTACCGCAGTTTTCTGTGCTTCAAAAACTGCATCGGATTCCTCCATGATCTCTTTCAGTTTTGATAACGAACCTATAATCTCCTGAATGGATGCATTGATACTCTGACTTGCCTTATGACATTCCTCCGACAATTTTCGTACTTCATATGCCACATGAGCAAATCCTCTTCCGGCTTCCCCGGCTCTGGCAGCCTCGATGGATGCATTTAAAGACAGCAGATTCGTCTGCTTGGCAATACTATAGAGAACACTTGTGACAGATTCAATCTTTGCATTTTTATCCAGAAGCGTACGAATCTCTTCTGTGATCGTATCCATGGAACCTTTGAGTTTTTCCTGTGTTTTCCCCAGATGTTCCACTCTTTGTCTGCCAAGATCACTCTGTTGCTGCATCTGCTGAACCTGTGTCTGCATAGTTGCAGTCTCCTGATCCATATCCGTGATCTTCGCTGTGAATTCCTCGGCTATTTTCCGGCATTGCAATACATCTCTTTCCTGCCTTGAGGCACCTTCCGCAAGCACCTGTACGCCATGTCCCACCTTATCGGAGGACTCTGTCAGCCCCTCTGTCGCACCTTCAAATTGTTCGGATACCAATCCCAGATTATTGACAGTCTGTTTCAAGGATTGTAGCTGTTCCTTATATGTTTCTTCTGTTTGTCCGCTGCTTACCGCTCTTTTGTTCCATAAAGGCATAGATTATCCCTCCAATGCTCTTCTCGCCAGTTCCAGGCATCCCATGATGCCCTGATCATCATGCAGTGACGCAGGTACTACATAATGCTCCGGATCCTCCAGTTCTTCTGTTATCACATAGCCATTGATATAGGTAATCAGCTTTTTGCGTATTAATGGGAATAGTTGCTCCTGATGCATGACACCGCCTCCGAGAATGATCATTTCCGGAGAAAGTACCATCACATAATTTGTCAATGCCTGCGCAAGGTAGTCTGCCTCCAGATCCCATACTTCCGGACAATCTGCCAGTTCCACTGCTTTTTTGCCCCATCTGGCTTCTATGGCAGGACCAGCCGCCATTCCTTCCAGACAATGATCCTTGTGATAGGGGCATTTTCCTTCATAATGGTCTGTATCCCGTTTTGTGATGAGGATATGTCCTGCCTCAGGATGAAGCATACCGTGCAGCAGCTTCCCGTCAATATACACGCCTGCTCCGATTCCGGTTCCCACGGTCAAATACATGACGCAATGTTTCCCTTTTGCCTGCCCGAAAGTAACCTCACCCAGTACTGAACCATTTACATCGGTATCAAATCCCATAGGACATTTTAACGCTGCTTTCATGCTTCCCAGAAAATCAAAGTTTGTCCAGGCAAGTTTAGATGTGGTAGTAATATATCCATATTTTTCCGATGCTGGATCCAGTTCCACCGGTCCAAAACTTGCAATTCCCAATGCGTCTATCTGCTTGTCCTGAAAATATGCGATCAATTTCGGAATGGTCTCTTCCGGCGTCGTTGTAGCTATAGATACCTGCTCATAGATCTTTCCTGTTTCATCTCCGATGGCACAGACCATTTTTGTTCCGCCCGCTTCTAATGCTCCCAATTTCATAGTGATTCCTTCTTTCTTTTTATTTTTTATCTTCCGATCTATTCCCATAGGTTTTCTGATATAAATGCAGCCAGGGTGTATGCTCTGGCAATCTGGAGAAATCCTTTTGATCATAGATTTCCTGAATCTGTCCATTCCGTATCCGGATCAGACGGTCAGCCAGAGCCAGAGAATCGGCAAGATTCACCGCCAGGATCACCACTGCAATATTTTTTTTCAAAAACCGTTCCATCAGCTCCCAGATATGACTGCACACGGACACTTCCGCATTTTTAAACGGCTGTACGCACAACACGACCTGCGGATGCTGCATCAGAATTCTCGTATATACCAGATCATACTTCTGCTGCCTGGTCAGGTTCCACACCGGAGTGTCAAATACGTCCTCCCCCAACAGATCTTTTTGTTCCTCCTGGATACTTCTCCGGATTCCAGACTGATTCCACACACCCCGGATTCGATGATCCATGGTAAAACATAGGTTATCAAAATAACTCATATGAGGAAACAGCATAGTCTCTGTGGGTAGCTCCTGGATTACCGCAATATCTCTGTTTTTCTCACTTTTTTGTGTCCCTTTCGTCAGATAAAAGCTTCCTTTCTCTGGAATCTCTCCTTGAAACAGCTCCACAAAATCAGCAATGCAACGATTATCCAGATCCTGCAATACAACGCATTCTCCCTGCCCGACCCGAATCGTAATATCTTTCAGATTACCATATTGTATCTTATCCATGATCAATACGGTCTGTCTGTCTGTATCTGCTTCCTGTCGTCTATGTTGAGATCTCACCCACCTGTCATATTCCTCCACACTCTGTAGCGGAAATGTATCAGGAATCGGATCACCTCTCTGAAACGTTTTGATGATCTGCCCGTTTACCATTAATGCCATACGATCACACAGATAGGTTGCTTCTTCAAAATGAGCCGTGATGTAAATGAAGGAAATTCCTCTTTCTGCGTACAGTCGTATGATCCTGTGCAATTCCTCCAGTTCGCTCTCGCTAATAAAAGTACTGACATTTTCCAATACGATCAGCTGACTTCCTGCCACCACCGCTTTCAAAACTTCTGTCACAAACTTTTGAAATATTGTCAGTTCGCTGACATAAGTCCCCGCCGGGATATTGATCCCGATTTCATCCAGAAAAGGCTGCAGCAGTCGTTCCAACATTCCCGGATGAATCAGATACTTATGAAATCCTCTCCGCAGGACAAAAATATTGTCTACCACGGTTAGATCCTCCGCCAGACTGCTTTTGTTGCGGATGATACTGATCCTGTTCGTCCGGTTATGCGACCTCTGCCACTGATTGACCAGTTGCTCACGATAATATACATATCCGTAGTGAAGCGGCATATTTTGTTGCAACAGTTTGAGAAAAGCATCCATTCCATAACGATTGACCGGGATCAGACCGAATACCTCTCCCTTTCGTACCGTTATATTAAAATTATCCAGGAGAATTCTTCCCTGTTCCTTGTAGGTCACCTTCTCCATGCGCAGCACTTCCCTGATCAACAGTAGTTTTCCTGCCTTTCTTCCATATGAATCAGATTACGATCACTGTAGATTACAGGAATTCTTATCTTCACATCCGTGCCAATCTCCGGCATAGAATACACATGAATTCCATATTCTTCTCCAAATAGTAAATGGATACGGTTATTGACATTTACCAGTGCGATCCCGCCTTTTGTCTCGGATTCTCCCGTTGCGAGAATACCTCCGCTTTTTGCAATCTTTCATTGATATCCGCTACTTTGCGTTCTTCCATGCCGTTGCCGTCATCCGAGATACACAGAAGCAGACAACTTTCCGTCATTTCCAGTAGGATCCGGATATGTCCCGTTCCCAGTTTGCACTCTGTCCCATGAATGATACTATTTTCCAGGATCGGCTGCAAGGTCAGTTTGGGGATACGACAGCTGTAAATCGCTGCTTTTTCCTCGGGATCACATTCAACGGAAAGCTGCAGTCTGTCGCCGAAACGATACTGCTGAATTTTAAAATAAGTCATACAGTTCTGCAATTCTTCTTCCACTGACACCAGATTTTCTACTTTGCTGATGGTATAGCGGAAAAAAGTGGCCAATGCCTCTGTCATATCTGCGACACTTACCAGTCCTGCAATCAGTGCCTCACTACGGATGCTCTCCAATGTATTATATAAAAAGTGGGGATTGATCTGATTTTGTAATGCCAGATACTGTGCCTGTCTCTTATTCAGGTTCAGCATCTCCTGTGACTGCATCAGATACTGCATTTTGCTGACCAGACTCTCCAGCTCCGGAGAAATGTGGATCCCATCTTCTCCCACCAGATTGCTGGTGGTATAACCGTCCAGAAATAATTCTATCCGCTTCTCGATACGCCGGTAAGGCAGCCATATCTCCACTACAGCATAGCAGATACCAAGCACCAACAGGCACCCTCCAAAGATCACCGGGAACCAGCCTGCCCCATTCCCCCTGATTTTTTCATAGATAAGATATCCCAAGAGCGCAGCCAGAAACAACACCATAAAACTCCACGCACACAATGTCCGAAAGTTCAGATAAAGCATTTTTCCCTGCTTCATACGCTCTCCTCTCAACCGTACAGCTTCCGGTACTCTGCCGGATTTACGCCGGCAATCTTATGAAAAGTCTGGGTAAAATGCTTTCTGTCATTATATCCTACCCGCTCACAGATCTCGGTCACAGACAATCCTGTTTCTCTCAACAGCGTTTTAGCCTCATCCATTCTTACCCGCATCAGATATTTGGCAAACCCTTCTCCTGTTTCCTTCTTAAATAGGGCACTAAAATATGCTACACTGAAACCCACATGGTCACATACTTCTTCCAATGTAATATTTTCCGCATAATGTTTGTGAACATACTGCTTTGCCTGGCGGATCGGCCGGGAAGTCTCCCCTGTCTGGCTTCCAGAGCTTCTGTCATCAGTTCTTCCTGCAGCGTTGACAGTTCATGAAACAATTCTTCCGCAGAGCCACAATGCATACACTTTTCTTCAAATATAGTGGGGGATGTAGCTCTTACACGCACAATAAAAAATCTTCCTGCTGACAGCACCGTTTCCTGAATTTCCCGTCCTCTGACATCCGGTACACTCATCACCGCATTTTTCAGTTCTTCTCCGCACTTGCTGGCTTCTGCCGGATCCAGAACTTCTATGGCATGTTCCATTTCTTTACAATATCGATCCAGAATATCCTGCATTGGTAATCCGGATGCCGGAGGTACTTCTTCCAGAAGTCTTCCCCAGCCTTCCACGATCCTCTCCCGAATCGCAAGCTCTGCTTTTCTTATGGATGCGGTCAATTGTTCCGCATCCACTGTCACACCGCCAATGGCAAGTGAAAATCTTACCGGTCCCAACATGGAACGGTTCGCTTCCAGTTGTCGCAAAAATTCCAAAAGCAAAGTTCTTATTTTATCCGTATCTTCTTTTATAAAATTAAGAATACCATACCCGGAATCTTTCACATAATCAAAAAGGCAGTCATTACAGTTTTTTGACAGGCAATGATAGAACAACTCTTTCGTTTTTTCACAGATCACAGTCTGTGCTGCCTTACTCATTTGTTCCGGATCATATCCTGCTTTCACCACTATGGCCTGATAACAATCAGCTTCCGCCTTAAAATAATAGTTCTCCTGCAGCTGCACTGCGGTTGGATTATAGGCATCTTCTACAAGATCCTTCAGCAACGCATATCTGAGGCGATTTACATCGCTCTCACTGACTCTCCGCTCAGCCATTTCCATACCCTGGGCAGATTTCTTTGCATCCAGCCGCTCACCAATTTTTCGCAGTGTTTCGTTCAATTCGTCCTGTTTAATAGGTTTTAAAAAGGTAATTTCCCACACCAAGGAAAGCGCATTTCGTGCATACTGAAATGTGCATATCCACTGATAATGATGATTTCCAGTTCCGGACATATCTTTTTTGCATTTTTTATCAGCTCCAGCCCGTCCATTCCCGGCATGCGAATATCCGTGATCAGAATGTCCGGTCTATATTGCTGCAGCATATCCAGTGCCTGTATGGCATTTTCTGCCTGTGCCGCCATCTGCATTCCCAGTTTGTCCCACTCGACCAATGCCTGGACAAGCTTGCAGATCAGCTTCTCGTCATCTACGATCATTACCTTCCACATAATTTTAGCCTCATTATTAGCCTTTTTTCCATAAATATAGATTTATTTTAGCACTCGTTTAAATACAATTCAACAGGAATATCCCATATTTCCGGATATTCCTGTTGAATTTTTATATTTATGGAAGAGAAAAGATTTTGCTTACTGCTGTTTGGTCAGAACAGATACTCCTGTATCGGTTACAGCACCACCGAGACTTTCACCATTGATGGCTTTTACAGCTGCTTTTACACCTTCATAACCCATAACATCGGGATTCTGAGCCATGGTACACAGCAGATATCCGTCATCGATCAGACCCAGGATAGCATCAGACTTATCAAATCCTACACCGATTACGTTATCCTTACCGGAAGCCTTGATGGCGTTACCGGCGCCGGTGGTGGAACCTTCGTTACATCCGAAGATACCTACAACGCCCTGGGTAATATAGTTCTCTGCAATACTTTGGGATTTTGCTGCATCGCCTTCGCCGTACTGAGTCTCCAGAAGTTCGAAATCAGTTCCTTCAAATGCAGAACGGAAACCTTCTTCTCTCATAACGCAGGAATCGGTTGCTGCATTTACATTGATGATACCAATGGAACCACTGGTGACACCTGCATCTGCCAATGCTTTCTTCATCTCTTCACCTGCTGTCTTACCTGCAGCATTGTTGTCGGTAGAGAAAGTAGCTTCTGCGGATACGTTCGCAGGGGAATCTACGTAAATCAGCTTAACGCCTGCATCTGATGCCTCTCTCAGTGCGGAAGAAATCGCATCGGGACCGTTTGCTGCTACGATGATAGCCTGTGCACCTGCACTGACTGCGTTGTTTACACACTCGATCTGCTGAGCATCATCCTTGGTATTGGGAGCCATAAACTGAACTGTTACACCCAGCTCTGCTGCTGCCTTCTGTGCGCCCTCATTCAGAGTTACCCAGTGCTGATCCAGAGAATCCATGGTGATCAGCGCGATCAGAGTATCGGATCCTGCGGTGGTTCCTGCGTCTGTTGCAGTTGAAGCCTGCTCTGTGGTGGTGGATGCTGCCGCACTGTTCTGTGCCTCACCGGTGGCTGCGGTTCCTGCGTTGTTGCTGCTGCCACATCCGGTCAGCATTGCTGTTGTCATGCATAATGCACAAGCTACTGATAATACCTTTTTCATTTTGTAAACCCTCCTTAAAAGTGTTCATTGATTTATCTTAGCATCTTAATTGATGTCTAATTCTTAGCCGGTTTCTTCTTAAATACACCATTCCTTACAACAACATCCAGAAGTACTGCAAACACTACGATGATACCGATAACCAGTCTCTGGATACCTACCTGGGCGCCAATCATATTCAGGCCATTCTCCAGTGTCTGCCATACGGAAGCACCTGCCAGAGTTCCCAACAGCAATCCGGTTCCTCCCAAAGGAGAAATACCACCGATAACGCCTGCGGCTACCGCATACATCTCGTACATGTTACCGGCTTCCATGTTACCCATTCCGGCCTGACCGCAGAGGATCAATCCTACCACAAAAGAACAGAATGCACTGACCAGATAGGTCTTGGTGGTGGTCTTTACTACGCTGACGCCGGACAGCTTTGCTGCATCCACATTGGAACCGATGGCATAAATATGTCTGCCGGTACGTGTTTTGGACAGCAGAAAGAAGAATACGATAAAGATAATAATTGCAATCCAGAAAGTATTGTAAACGCCCAATGTTTTACCATAGTAGCAAACATTCTGGAAAGTCTCTCCGGCATCTTTGCCGACACCGGATGCGATGGCATCCGTATTACGGTTGCCGTTTACCATGTAAGCAACACCTCTTGCTACAAACATGGTTCCCAGAGTAGCAATGAAGGGAGGCAGTTTCCACTTACCTACCAGAATACCATTCAGTACCCCGATGATCATGCAACATACAAAAGTAATCAGGATAGCTACTACAGGGTTCACACCCATGGTCATCAGTGTTGCTGCGATCATGGCACTCATACCTACCACAGATCCAATGGACAGATCGATATTACCGGTGATCAGCACATAACTCTGACCAATACCAATGATCAGATACTTTGACATGGATCGTAACAGGTTCATTACATTCTGACCGGAAAATACGGCCGGATTTATAATACCAAAAGCGATATAGATGATGATCAGACCGGCAAAAGCGGTAAGGGCTCCTCCCATTCCTCTGATCGCAAAAATTCTTTTCAACGGACTTTGCTTTTTTCATAATGATATTTTCACCTTTCTTATGGTTATAATTTAAGCGTTAGCTGCGATCTTCTTCTCGAACTGGGTTGCCAGGGTCAGGATCTCATTCTGCGTTGTGTTTCTGGCATCCAATTCCCCAGTAATCCTTCCATCACACATTACAATGATACGATCGGCTATTCCCATGACTTCCGGCATCTCCGAAGATACGAACATTACGGCAATTCCCTGTTTTTTCAGTTCGTTCATGAGGTTATAGATTTCAACCTTTGCTGCCACGTCGATTCCTCTGGTGGGTTCATCGAAGATAACGACTTTTGAATTCCGTGCCAGCCATTTTCCTACGACTACCTTTTGCTGATTACCACCAGATAAGTTACCGGCATTGATGTCCACGTTCGGTGTTTTGATCTTCAGGTTTTCTACTGCCTCGTCACACATCTGATCTTCCTTCTTGCTGCTGACTACTCCCAGTTTGTTGCAGAGAATATCCAGATTAGGTAATGCAATATTGTGCCGGATGCTCAGTTTGGTACACAATCCATCCTTTTTCCGGTCTTCCGGTGCCAGTACGATTCCTGCGCGGATTGCATCATTGGGATTTGTAATTTTTAATGTTTTCCCTTCCAGAATGATCTCTCCGCTGTCCTTTGGATCCACTCCGAAGATTGCTCTTGTCGTTTCTGTTCTTCCAGCACCCATCAGTCCGGCAAAGCCCACGATCTCGCCTTCATACAATGCGAAATTGATATCCCGCACCATGCGACCTGCGTTTAATCCCTTGACTTCCAGAATCTTTTCCCCTTTTTTACACGACTCTCTCGGGAACTGTTCCTTGATCTCTCGTCCTACCATATTGGCTATAATCTGGTCCATCGTGGTATCTTTGAAATTCATGGAAGTAATATACTGTCCGTCTCTCATGATGGTCACACGGTCTACAATATGCTGAAGCTCTTCCAGTCTGTGGGATATGTATACAATACCGCATCCCTTGGATCGCAGATCCTTAATAATGCGGAACAGATCATCTATTTCCTTTGCTGTCAGTGCGGATGTGGGTTCATCCATGATCAGGATTCTCGCATTGACCGACAATGCTTTGGCAATTTCGACCATCTGCTGTTTGGATACCGGCAGTTCTCCCACGACCTGCTTCGGGTCAATATCGATTTTCAGATCATTTAATATCCGGGAGGCTTCCGCTTCCATATCACCGTTTGCCAATACAATACCTTTTGTCTTCTCCCTGCCTAAGAACATGTTCTCTGCTACGGACAGGTGCTTACACATATTCAGTTCCTGATGGATAATAGCAACTCCGGCTTCCTGTGCCTGTTTCGGTGTCAGATCCCCATACTCCTTGCCAAAGATTTCCAGGCTTCCACTGTCTCTGGTATACACACCGCTCAGAATCTTCATCAGCGTACTCTTGCCGGCGCCATTCTCTCCCAACAGGGCCATGACTTCTCCGGATCGCAATTCAAACTGTACATGATCCAGTGCTTTTACTCCCGGGAAGCTTTTGCATATATCCTTCATGGATACTATGACTTCTTTTTCACTCATACCTTCTCTTCGTCCTTCCCTTCCATTAATAAATAGGCTAATTTTAGCTGTTTTTGCGTTCCCCTTAACTTTATGTTAACAGTATAGCAAAAGCCCCTTCAAAGATAAGGGGACTATCTTTCTTATTGAAGGGGGTTTTTATGCACTATGAATATGAAATTCTAAATTACACCTTTGTACCTATACAAGTTTACGATTCTGTTTTTGTTTCTCTTCTTTTTATATCGGCAGTTTGTATACCAGTTTTTCTTTCCAGCTCTTCCATCATGACATTGCTGTTACGAAAAACACATAAAATCACTCCCACCATCAGGAATTGGCCAGACAGTTCCCCAGCCCATAAGCCAGAAATGGAATGGATATGGTGTAGTAAATGCCAAATCCAAAATTCACCAGAACCGCATTGACGATCCGAAGCAGGATGCTCAGACTGCACACACTGCCCAACAGCAATGCCGCACGATTACTCTGACGCAGAGCGACACGGAGTGCATAAAGCGCAAAAGCAAACAGTGCCACGATCACCAATACTCCCACAATGATACCAAACCACAGGAAAATGCTGTGAATAATGTAGGTTGTACAGCTCTCCTGTGACAGGGACCATGTCCCGTTATTTTGATCTGAGGTAAAAAGTAATGCCTCACTGATCTTTCCCCCACCCAACAATGAAAAGCCATGCTGTTCCTGCTGAATATTGCTGGCAATATAACCGGTCTCCCCTTTTCCCATCCGGTAATCCATCCGCCGCCAAATAGAGTAATCTCTTTTTTCCCGGCAGAATGCCCCGTTTGATGGCAAGGAACAAAATTACGATAGATAACAAGAATGCTTCCATCATACCGGCAGAGCAGGTAATATCCTTCGATAACAGCAGCACCGCTGCCAGATACACCGCATCCAGAATCAGGATTACCTTCCAGCTTAAGGTTCGCATGCGATACAAAAGCAAGGCATACAGAACCGGAAAAAACATCCACAGCAGATAGACAGCTTCATATCTGTCATGATAACTGCCACTCCATATATGTGTCCCCAACATGCCGCCTGCCAGCCCTGCAGCTATAAAAGCGCCGTCAGCCCATAGCTGAAACGTACCAGTTTCATAGAGAAGTCCGAGAATCAGCAACAGTCCGATTCCGTTATACAGGATCGTATTACGCAGATAATTTTCCGCTCCCACCATCTCCATATGGGATAACAAGATTCCCTGCATGACAATTCCCACCAGTGTCAGTATCACCGTGATGCCAAACAACACTGTCGGAAACTTCGGCCTGTGGATCCGGTTCAATTCCCTGCCGGTCTGCAGCGGATCCCCCATCTGGCGTACCGCTTCCTGTGCGGCTGCCAGGGGTGTCATTCCCTCCCGGTGGTAGTCCTCCGTCTGTTCCTCAATGTGATTGCCAATCTCCCTGCGGATTGCGCATCTGGCATGGGGATTCTCGATCTGTTCTCCTATGGCATCCAGATAATCCCGGATGCTTCCGGCATTCCGCCAATCCGTATTCTCTTCCGCCGCCGGTTGTTCTGCCTCCTCATGCGCTGCCAGCACTACCCTTTTTTCTTCCTTTCCCATAATCAGCACCCTCTCTGAAGACTCAACACTCCGGAAACTGCAGTCTGGTATTCCTGCCATTCCTTCTTCTTTTCTTCCGCATGCTTTTTTCCTGCAGGAGTCAGCTGGTAGTATTTTCTCGTCTTGCCGGAAGTATTGTCCTCGTAAGACACCACATCTCCACGGCTCTCCAGCGAGTGCAGCAGAGGATACAGTGTCCCGGCCTTTAGTTCGAAGACATTGTTAGATCTCTCTCGCAGTGCCTCAATCATCTCATAGCCATACATGTCCTTGGTCTCCAATAGACGCAGGATCATCATTGCCATACTTCCCTGTACCAGATTCCTATCGATTGCCATATGTATACGCTCCTCTCTATATGGGCTTTCTACACACAATATATATCGTCAGTCTATATATGCCAAGGAAATTATTCTCACTTCTCTTTTGTGCTTTCTTTCGCACGGTATCGTATGCTATACTGTTCCCAGATATTTTCTTGATCATTTCTACAAAACCCAACATTATATAAAATAAAGGAGGTATACAATGAAAAAAAAAATATGGATCGTCGGTTCCCTCGGTCACATGGGGCAGGCGTTGATCAGGTTGTTAGACATGATGGAATATGAATTATACGAGACCGACAAGGATGAGCTGGATATCACGGATGAACATGCAGTTTCCCTGTTCATGCACCGGAATCGTCCCGATGTCGTCATCAACTGTGCAGGATATCATCCTTCCGCCGGTGCAGCGCAGTCGGAGACGGATATGGCTTACAAGGTCAATGCCGTAGGTGCAAGGAATCTGGCGCAGTCTGCGGAAAGCATTCAGGCAAAACTCATCCAGATCTCTACGGATGATGTATTTTCCAGCGCATCCGACACACCCTATAATGAGTTCGATGATGTAAATCCTGTGGGCTTGTTTGCGAAATCCAAATATGCCGGAGAGAAATTCGTCATCCAACTGATGACCCGCTATGTCATTATCCGCAGTTCCTGGATCTACGGCATCGGCAAAGACTTTTTGAATGAAGTACTGGAAGCTGCCGCGGACTCCCAGGTATCTACTATGGAACTGCTAAATAACGACCGTGCGGTACCTACCTCCGCCGCAGAGCTTGCCCGGGTGGTGAAATTCTTCATCGACAACGATCATTACGGCATCTATCACGCCGTATGCAGTGGCGGTTCCTGCACACGCCTGGAATTTGCGAAAGAGATCCTGCGTCTTGCCGGAAAAGAGGACCGGCTTACCGTCACAGTAAAAGACGGCACCCCGGAGAAATATTCCGTACTGGATAATATGATGCTGCGTCTCACCGGCATCGAAGAACCCAGTGGCTGGAGAGAGACACTGGCTTCCTACATGAAAGAAACCGGAGGACTGGAATAGTGGAAAACACAAAAAAGAAAAAGAAAAAACTCGGTCTGTCCACCAAAATCTTTATCGCCCTGTTAACCGGTGCGGTATGTGGTGTACTGATCCATTATTATATGCCGGAAGGGTACTTCAGAGATACGATTCTGATCAACGGTATTCTCTAGGTACTGGGAAATGGTCTTATCCGCCTGATGCAGATGCTGGTGGTCCCTCTGGTATTCTGCTCCCTGGTCTGCGGCGCAATGGCCATCGGTGATACGAAAACGTTGGGAACTGTGGGTGTGAAAACGATCCTGTTCTATCTGTGCACCACTGCCTTGGCGATCTGCGTGGCACTGGGTATTGCCAGTCTGATCAATCCCGGCGTCGGTTTAAATATTGCGTTGCCGGAGGATGCCACCGAAGTCGCAACCACCCAGGTAGATTTTGCGGAGACGTTGTTGAATATTATTCCGAAAAATATTTTTACCTCTCTGTCCGCCGGAGATATGCTGCCAATCATCTTCTTTGCTTTATTTGTTGGCATTCTTCTGGCTGCCATGGGCAACCGGGTCTCCACTGTGGCGAACTTTTTCAGTCAGTTCAATGACATTATGATGGAAATGACGATTGCAGTCATGAAAGCTGCCCCTGTCGGTGTCTTCTGCCTGATTGCGAAGACCTTCGCAGGCATCGGCTTCGACGCTTTTGTGCCTATGCTGAAATATATGGGAAGTGTCATTCTGGCGCTGGCAGTACAGTGTTTCGTGGTATATCAGGTCATGCTGTTTGTGTTCACCCGCTTGAATCCTTTTAAGTTCATTAAAAAGTTCTTCCCGGTTATGACCTTTGCCTTCTCCACTTCCACCAGTAATGCGACGATCCCTCTGTCTATCGACACCCTGTATAAAAAAATCGGTGTCTCCAAACAGATTTCGTCCTTTACGATTCCTCTGGGTGCCACCATTAACATGGACGGTACTTCCATCATGCAGGGCGTAGCAGTTGTTTTCATAGCACAGGCTTACGGTATTCCTCTGACCCCGGCTGCCATTGCTACCGTCATTGCCACCGCGACGATCGCTTCCATCGGCACTGCCGGTGTCCCCAGTGTCGGTCTGGTCACCCTGTCCATGGTACTGACCTCCGTGGGACTGCCTACCGAAGGCATTGCACTGATCATGGGTATCGACCGTATCCTGGATATGCTGCGTACCGCTGTCAATATCACCGGTGATGCCGTATGTACCACTATCGTGGCTAAGCAGCAGGGTGCCTTTAACGAGAATACTTTCCGGGCAGATAACTGATCACCTGTTTACAGCTTTCCAGATGGCTGTCACCGTATAAAAAAAGAGTGAAACATTCTGTCTTGTGCTCAAGTGCACCGTCAGAAGTTTCACTTTTTATAGCTCGCAGCTATTCTATTTCAGTTTATTGAGTTTTTGCCCGGTTGGCAATAACGATCAGCCGCATATCCTGTGTCAGAGGTTCTTCCGGATCGATATTGGTATTTACATTTTTTCCTTCGATGATCGCCACCACGTTAATGGAATATTTTTTCCGCAGATTCAGCTCGATCAGGTTCTTCCCGATCCACTGCTGTTTGACTTCCATTTCCACCATAGACACATCCTGGGACAATTCGATAATGTCCATGAAACCGGAGCTTAACAGATTTTTGGCCAGGTGGATCCCTGACTCACTCTCGGGGAATACTACACGGTCTGCTCCTACTTTCGTAAGGATCTTGCAGTTTATCTCAGTGGCGCATTTGGCGATAACGGTCTTTACGCCCAGTTCTTTACACAGCATGGTTGCCATAACACTGGCTTCCAGATGATTTGCCATGGTCACAATGACCACATCAATATTCGCAATACCGATCTGTCTCAACGCTTCCGGATCTGTAACATCTGCACATTTACAGTATGGAATCTCTGAGATTGCCGCATTGACAACTGCCTCTCTATTGTCTACCGCCACCACCTCTGCGCCGTTCTCTGCCAACTCCTTCGCCACACTTCTTCCATATCTTCCAAGTCCAAATACTGCATAGGTCTGATTGATTCCCATAGTCTCTTCCTTCCTGTTGCTTCGATCTGCTTTATCCGACGCTGATCTCTTCTGTCGGGTTCTTCACAATATTTTTGTTCTTTTTCTGCGTGCTGAATGCCACTACCAGAGATATGGGGCCGACTCTTCCCAGATACATGGTCACGATAATAATCAGTTTTCCCCAAAGATTCAGCATGGAAGTCAGGTTCCTGCTTAATCCCACAGTAGCTGTGGCACTCACTGTTTCATACACAATATCTATCACATTCGCATCTGTCACTGCAGATAAAAAAATCGCGGACAACGATGCAATGATAAAAAACATACCTACAACTGCTACCGATTTATTCACCGCCTGCTTCGGAATATTTCTCCCAAAAAGCTCCGCATCCTCCTTACTACCTATGGTGGCAAACATAGATACCAGCAGCACTGCGATCGTAACTGTCTTCATTCCTCCTGCGGTTCCCACCGGAGAGCCGCCGATCAGCATCAAAAGCACCGAAATGATCGCAGAGGTATTGGTCAGATCCTCTTGTGGAATCGTGGCAAAACCTGCGGTTCGCGTAGTTACTGCCTGGAACAGGGATGCCCAGATCCGCTGCGGCACCGTGTAATCCTGCATCGTCAGGGGATTATCGTATTCAAAATATAAAATGCCGCCGCTCCCACTACAATAAGTATTCCTGTCACCGTGAGTGCTATTTTACTGTGCAGCGTCAGCAGTCGGAAACATTTCAGCTTCTGGCTCCGGATATTTTTCAAAACCCGCAGTACATCCCACCAGACGATATAACCTAAACCACCCAATATGATCAACAGCATCGTGACCAGATTGACCATGGGCTGAAATACATAGCCGCACAGACTGTCTTCCGCCATAATATCCATTCCTGCGTTGCAGAAGGCAGATACGGCATTAAAAAATCGAAATCCATATGCCTCTGAGTCCGTATCCCGGCACAAATACTGTCATGTACAAAAGAGCTCCGCATCCCTCCACCACCAGAGTACCTATGAGAACCTTGCGGAGGAATTTCACGATTCCGGAGATATTATTCAGATTAAATACATCCTGCAGCATCCACCGGTTACCCAGTCCCAGTCGTCTGTGCAGTCCCATCATCACACCGTACATGACCGTAATGACTCCCAGACCTCCCAACTGGATCAGAAACAGGATCACGATCTGTCCCCAGACGCTCCAGGTGGAATATGTGGGAACCGTCACCAGACCGGTCACACATATGGATGTGGTAGCCGTAAATAAAGCATCTATATAAGGAACCGCTTCTCCGGTAGCTGAACTGATGGGTAATGCCAGCAGGAAGCTACCCACTAATATGGCACACAGAAAGCTAAGCATGATCTTCTGTGTCGTAGACAACTGTATTATTTTTTTACTGTTCATAACACACTCCATTCCGCCGATGCTTTCTCGCTCCGGTGGAATTACAAATCAAATTTCGCAGATGCAATCCGCAATGCTATGATTATAGCACACTTTTACATAAAAAACTCCTATTTGGAACAGTTTGTTGCTGTATCTATAATAGGAGTTTTCTTCTGATCTTATTTTTCTTCCCTTATACCTTAAAACGATATCCAACACCCCAGATGGTCTCGATATACTGAGGTTTTGCAGTATCTTTTTCAATCTTCTCACGGATCTTCTTGATATGCACGGTAACCGTAGCGATATCACCGATGGAATCCATATCCCAGATCTCCCGGAACAATTCTTCCTTGGTAAATACATGGTTCGGATGCTCCGCCAGGAACGTCAGCAGATCGAATTCCTTGGTCGTAAACGTCTTCTCCACACCGTCCACATAGACACGTCTTGCAGTCTTATCAATACGGATACCACGGATCTCCACGATATCATTCTGCTGCTTCTGGTTGGTTCCCACCAGTCTCTCATAACGGGCCATGTGCGCCTTCACACGGGCTACCAGTTCACTGGGGCTGAAAGGTTTGGTCATATAGTCATCCGCACCCAGCCCTAAGCCGCGGATCTTATCAATGTCGTCCTTCTTCGCAGATACCATGAGAATGGGAATATTTTTCTCCTCCCGGATCTTCTTACATACTTCGAAGCCGTCCATGCCGGGCAGCATCAGGTCCAGAATGATCAGATCATAATCGCCTGCCAGTGCAGTCTTTAGTCCCTCATCGCCGGTATTGCAGATATCGACCTTAAAATCACTGAGCTCCAGATAATCCTTCTCAAGATCTGCAATTGCTACTTCATCTTCAATAATTAAAATCTTACTCATTATTTATCCTCCATTTACAGAATGTCCTTGCATCATCGGTTATCATGCTATTTCTGTTTCATTCCTTATTGATTCCTTATTCATTACTTGGTTCCACCCTGCTGCAGTTCAATGTATTTTCTCAGGACAAAATGCATACAGGTGCCTTCACCCTCTTTGGCTGTTGCCCATACATAGCCGCCGTGATCCTCGATGATCTTCTTCACAATAGAAAGTCCGATGCCGCTGCCGCCCTGGGCGGAATTGCGGGAAGCATCCGTGCGGTAGAACCGCTCAAAAATCTTCTGCAGATCCTTCTGCGCGATTCCCTTGCCGTTGTCCTCGATCTCTACCCGGATAGCATCCACTTCGTCGAGAATACGGATATCAATGTGCCCATTGGGCTTATCCATATATTTTACGCTGTTACTGATAATATTATTGATGACCTTCTTCATCTGCTCCGGATCCGCGATGACCACGGTATCGGGAGATACCAGATTCGAATAGTTCAGCTTGATACCCCGCTGCTCCAGATCCAGTCCGACTTCTTCCACACAGTCGCCGAAATAATCCGCCACGTTGATCCGGTGGAAATTGTACGGGATCCGGTTATTGTCAATTCCGGAATAAGTGGTCAGCTCGTTGATCAGACGATCCATATCAATGGCTTTATTGTAGATGGTCTTGATGTATTTATCCATCTTCTCCGGCGTATCTGCCACACCGTCCATGATTCCTTCCACATAACCCTTAATGGCTGTGATAGGGGTCTTCAGATCATGGGAAATATTGCTGACCAGCTCTTTGTTCTGCTTCTCATGCTGGGTGTTCTCTTCCGTGGATTCCTTCAGCCGTAAACGCATGTCCTCATAATTGCGGTAGAGATCACCGATCTCACCCTTGGCATCCGTCTCCAGAACATAATCAAAGTTGCCTTCCTTGATCTTGCGCATTGCCACGTTCAACTCATTGATGGGCTCAAATACGCCCTTGTGGATCCACTGGGTCAGCATCAGGCTGGTAAAGATCAGGATCACTATGATAGCCACAAACATATCGATCAGCAGATGTCTCGAGATCAGCGAATTGACCTTCGTGACGATAAATACGCTGCCCGGTGTTCCATCCCGGAAGGTGAAATCAATCTGTTTTACATACTTCTCCAGTTCATTGTAGAAATATCCGCTGTCATCCGACAGATTCTCGTCACCATAGGCAGGCAGTTTTTCAAAAATCTGCTGTGCGGCTTCTTCATTGCCGGCATAATACAGCTTATCACCTTTTCTTACAATAATGTAAGTAGACTTCCGCGATACCTCCTCATTGATATGATCCAGATATTCTTTATCTTCCAGCCTGCTGCTGTCTTCCTTCACCTGGTCCAGCAGCACATAATACGCCTGATCCGTGGTGTTGGTGAATTCCCTGAAATTCTCCGACATCATGGAATAATCAATATCCGTCAGGCTGATCCCCTGAGAGTAATTCATCAGGTAAATAGCAATCATCACGAACGCCATGATCGTCAGCAACAGCGGAAGTAATATAATACTTATAAATGTTACACGAAGTCTGGTTTTAAATTTCATATTACTCTTGCCTTTCAGCAACCTGCACGTGAATAATTTATATTTTATACTTTACTTTCGCTCATTATAGCATGATTCCCACCTTCTGTGTATAAAGGAAGCAGGAATATCATTAAAAAAATATAAACAAAATTTTTTCATTTTTCTGTTGACATTATTCTCGCATCATGTATAATAAGCTTATAAGAAACAGTAATCATTACTATTATTGAAAAAGGGGCTTATGATGGCACTGAAACGAAGCAGACAACGGGAAATGATCAAATCCTTTCTCATGGGACGCAAGGATCATCCTACCGCTGATGTGATCTATTCTAATCTGAAGCAGCAGGATCCGAACTTAAGTCTCGGTACCGTCTACCGTAATTTGACACTTTTGTCAGACATGGGAGAAATCTTACGACTCCGGGTCGGTGACGGTGTTGACCATTTTGATGCTGATACTTCCGAACATTATCATTTCGTGTGTACGGAATGCGGAAGCGTCATTGATCTGGACATGGATAGTATTGATTCCATCATGGAGACAGCCGGAGAGAGATTTGACGGCCGGATCCGGGGACATGTCACTTATTTCTATGGCACTTGTCCCGCCTGCACCAGGGTTGCTACGGAGTCCTAGTTTTCTGAATGAAAACGGGCTTCGTTCCATAATATATTTGTGCTTATAAAGCACACGCAAAAAGAGAAAACTGAAAACAAAACATTTCATTAGAGAAAAGGAGAAAAAATTATGGCAAAGTATGTATGTCAGGTATGTGGTTATGTTTATGAAGGTGATGCGGCTCCCGCAGAGTGCCCCATCTGTCACGCTCCCGCTTCCAAGTTCACCAAGCAGGAGGAAGGCAAGACCTGGGCTGCTGAGCATGTAGTAGGTGTAGCAAAGGGTGCTCCCGAGGATATCATTGCTGATCTGCGTGCGAACTTCCAGGGCGAATGCTCTGAGGTTGGTATGTATCTGGCAATGGCAAGAGTTGCTCACAGAGAAGGTTATCCCGAGATCGGTCTGTACTGGGAGAAGGCTGCTTACGAAGAAGCTGAGCATGCTGCAAAATTCGCTGAGCTGTTAGGTGAAGTCGTAACCGATTCCACCAAGAAGAATCTGGAGATGAGAGTAGATGCCGAGAACGGTGCTACCGCAGGTAAGTTTGATCTGGCTAAGAGAGCCAAGGCTCTGAACCTGGATGCTATCCATGACACCGTTCATGAGATGGCTCGTGACGAGGCAAGACATGGTAAGGCATTTGAGGGTCTGTTAAAGAGATACTTTGGCTAAGCTACAAGCCATGCAAGGATAAAATAAAAAGTCACTGGGAGGACATTTATGTACTTCCAGTGACTTTTTATTTTAGATTTATACGGCGACAGCCGTCCATGAGCAAGTCACGCAGTGACTGCGAATGGGTTGCATGGCGCCAGCCTTAGGAACGCGCCTGCCCTTATACGGTTCCGGAGATCACCAGCGTGCTGACACCGGGGTTGATTCCCCACGCTCCCGTAACGGGATCCTGGGTGTAAGTCGCTGCGGGTACGGTAATACCTCCTGCAGTTCCGGTAAATAATCCGGTAGTCGTATCATACGTATAGTTTGTTCCCTCTGCCCATGCAGTTCCATTAAAATTCACAGTCAGATTCTCCAATACGGGATTAAAGGTATCCGTGATCACGACACCGGTAGCTGCATCCGCTGCCGTATTACCCAGATTCTGTATCAGGAACGTATATGTCAATGTTCCATTCTCTGTCACAGGTACGGGGCTGACGGACTTTGTGATCGTAAGAAGCGGTCCGCTTGCCGCATTTACTGTCTCATTCACAGTAACAGGAGTGACTCCTGCCCCGGCAATCGTCGCCGTATTCGTAATGGAAGCCTCTGCTGCCAGCGGCGCATAAGAGTTCACCTCAGCCTCATAGGTTAGTGTCACATTACCTCCCGCAGGCACAGTAATTCCTGTGATTGTCAGAGGCGGTCCTGCCGTTACAGCCGGTGTTGCCTGTAAAATTCCGTTTGCATAGTATTTTACGGTCCCCGCAATATACGTCAGAGGTGTCAGTTCTCTGGTATTAAACAAATACTCTCCCAGATTATCTGTTACTGTAATTCCGTTAAATGCTGTAGTTCCTGAGTTCACAATGCTGATCACATACGTCACATTTTCATTCTGTCCGTAGGTATCCCGCACTGCTGTCTTGGTTGCTGACAATACCTCCGTGATCTCACCCACTGCTATATTGGAGTTTGTAATCTCATTTCCATAGCGAAGCTGTGCCTGATTTGTAAATCTAGCCATATATTTTTGTATCCTTTCATTGTATTTGGATTTACTATAATATATGACTGTTTTTAAGAAAGTTGACGGATTCTGTCACTGCATTTCTTGACTTTCCTCTTCCACCTCCGTATGATGGAATCACAAGCATTCACTGGCGTTGCCCCAAAAAACATTGAGGATTCAACATGAAGAAAAAAGTATTTAACATCATCCAGATCGGTGACAAAAGTAACCGTCTGAGCCGGCTCTTTGATATTTTTATTGCTATCGTTATCTGTGCAAATATTCTGGTGACTTTTCTGCAAACCTTTGATGAGCTTGCTACTTTATTTCCGGTATTTCACTTGATCGAGGTTATCACTATTCTGATCTTCTGTGTGGAATATATTCTGCGGATCTGGACTGCGGACTATCTATATCCTGATAAAAGCGAGTTCCGCTCCCGGCTACGGTTTCTGATCTCCTTCGACGGCATTATCGACCTGCTGACAATTTTACCTTTTTTCTTCCTGTCCGGCATGGTCATCTTCCGGATGCTGCGGGTGGCAAGGATCTTCCATCTGTTCCGCCTGAATGCCCGATATGATTCTTTCAATGTCATCACTACGGTATTGTATGAAAAACGCAATCAGATCATTTCCTCCGTGTTCATCGTACTGATCCTGATGCTCGCCAGCAGTCTGTGCATGTACAGCGTGGAGCATGATTCCCAGCCGGAAGTATTCCGCAATGCTTTCAGCGGCATCTGGTGGAGCATGTCAACGCTGCTCACCGTGGGCTACGGAGACATCTATCCCATCACCACACTCGGCCGGATCATGGCGATCTGTATCGCCTATCTCGGTGTCGGTGCCGTGGCTATCCCCACCGGTATCATCAGTGCCGGTTTCGTGGAACAGTACCAGCGCAAAAGCAGTCTCTCTAATATTAAAGCGGCAGATATTCATGAGATCGCCGAGATCTTCGTGGATAAACGCTTCGCCGGCAAATCCGTGGAAGAAATGGAAGAGGCAGAACAGGTCACGATCTTCCTCATTCTGCGGGAGGATCTGTCCATTCTGCCTCAAAAAGATACGATATTAAAATTAAATGACATTATTGTCATTCGCGGGGAGAATCCCTAATTTGTCTCCGTCGCAGTTTTCGTTGTCTCGCTTTCCGTTATCGTAGTATCTGTAGCTTCGGTGCTTTCTGTCTCTTCAGCAGTCTCCTCCACCTCCACCAGATCCTCCAGTGTATAGTTGAATCCGGTTACCACGTTGGTGGCCACGACATACACTTTCATTTCAGAGGGAAATGCGATGTAATACTGGCTGGTCATGGAATTCAGATTACCAATATTAATGATCACACTGCGATCTGCAGTCTCGTACTGAATGGTACGCTCCGGATCTGCCAATCCATACTGTGACATGTCCGTCACATTCTCAATCACCTGATCTGCCTTTAACGGTGCCACCTTCAGGATCATCGCCTTGATCCGATCCTGGTTCAGATTCAGGGAATGATCGTCCGCATAGTACCATGTTTCATCCTCTTTTTCAAAGGCATAGGTCTCTCCCTCATATACATAGCTGAAGCTGGTAATATCATCGGAGTTCACATCCAGCACCGTCTCCTGTGTATCCTCGGTGGTGGAAGCCGCAGACGATGCATTTTTATTATACTGTCGGATGCCCAGGAATGCTGCCGTCAGAACCACCAGTGCCAGCAGCATTCCGATCATCTGTCCTTGTTTCTTTTTCATATCTATAACTCACGCCTTTCCCAATTATTTCTTCCGTCTGCGGAACCAGATCACGAATCCGGCGATCACACAGCCGACAGGCAGTATCATGGTAACCAGCAGCCCCAGCAGCAGAATCTGTGCGGAATCCACTACCAGATTAGAGACCTCATAGCTTTTTACCGGAATGGATACCGATGTCTCATGATCTGCCATTCCACTGAACGTATTGGTGAACAAAGTCAGGTTCGCACCGCTGACGACAGAATCTGCATCATCCGTGAACAGCTGCTCGCAACCGTACACGACCAGTGTCGCATCCCCATCATCCAAAGTCTTTACTGCCTCAACACCTAATGCGAAGGGACCATTCACATCATTTTCACCCTGTGAAAAATCCTGTGTATTGTTGACATCCTGTTTTGCAAATGCACTGTCGGAGGTGCTCAGGAATACATCATAGGTAATATCGCCGGTGGCTGTCTCGTCGGTACTTACTTCCTCCGGGACGATGATGCCCTGAGAATACGGCAGGAACAGATATTTTCCGTAGGTTCCGGAGGTATAGCTGTCAGAGCTCTGTGTCGGCAGGATATAATACGGACTTCTGTAGTAGCCGTTGGAATCATTCTCCACTACCAGTCCTTTGGCAATGCTCAGATTCATGTAGCTTAAGATAACATCTATATTGGGTGTCTCCTCATCGGTATAGCCGGTTACCAGGATGACTTTTCCACCGTTGTTCAGATAGTCGATCACCTTATCCTTATCATCGGATGAGAAATCGCTGGTGGCACCGTTAATGAACAGACAGGCCGCATCGTCAGGGATAGCATCCAGATCCATCAGATTTACGGTCTCATAATCCACATTTTCCTTGTTCAGTGCGGATGTAAAAGTGTTGCTTAAACTCAGTTCATTATGTCCTGTTGTCATATATACCTTGGGCATATCATCATTTAACACATAATCCAGCGCACTGGTGATCTGTCCTTCGCCATCATAACCGGTGGTCGTGGTGTTATAACTGTACGTCGAATAGTCAAAATCATAAGAAGACTCATAGACATCGTTGTAATCAATGACCTTGCTGCGCTTGTCGCTGACCACGATCAGGCTGTTCGTGCTGATGTTGCCGGTGGTGTACTGGGTATAGAACATCGGGTTAACGGTGGGATCCACATATTCCACGGTGATATGATCCGACAGATTATCGTATCTCTGCAAAGTCTGCCCCAGTGTGGTATCCTGATTGTCCTGATTTACCAACACATAGATTGTCACATCATCCTGCATATTTTTCACATAGTCGACGGTCTGATCTGTCAGGGAATACAGCTTCTGGCTGGTCATGTCGATTGCTGTCCAGCTGGAAGGCATCTCGCCCATGATAATATTAACGACTACTACCAGCGCTACAGCTACAGCGATCATACCGGTACTGTAAGCACTGAAGCTTAAGTTCTTCACGGACATGCTGTAACGGCGTTTCTGAATGGACTGTACCGTCAGGAACAGAACCAGTGCCGTAACGGATACATAATATACGATAGAAGATACATCCAGTGTGCCATTTAACAGGTTGGAAAATGGTGTATAAAGATCAAAGCAACGCAGCAGCTTTGTCAACAGATTGTCGGTGCTGGAAATAATGGAGCAGATGGAATCCATCATATATCCCAGGAACAATACTAAAAAAAGTAAGTACTGCTGCGATGACCTGGCTCTCTGTCACGGAAGACAGTAACAGGCCGATGGCAATGGCGGTCATCCCGAAGAGGAAATATGCCAGGATCGACAGATAGGCCTCTCCCATGGGAACACTGCCGTACTGCGCCATGATCAGCGGGTAAAAGCAGATGATCGCTACGGGAATGGCAAATATAGTTAACAGCGCCAGAAATTTTCCCATAACGATGCCGCCTACGGACACCGGTGCCGTCAGGATCAGCTGATCCGTCTTGCTCCGCTTTTCCTCCGCCAGGATACGCATGGTCAGGATCGGCACGGTCAGCATGAATAAAAAGGTAACGCTGGATACCACATACGCAAAATAAGGATATCCGTTCATCAGGTTATAAACGCTGAAATACAGTCCCAGGAAAAACAGGGTGACTGCAATAAATAAAAATCCGATAAAGGAACGGAAATAGGATTTCAATTCTCTCTTATAAATGGCTAGCATATGATTCCGCCTCCTTTGTAGTTACAGTTTCTTTTTTCTCTTCTTCGGGCTGTGCTTCCTCTTCCGAAGCTTCTGTCTGCTGTGCGGCAACATCTGACATTTCCAGCCTTTTTCTTTTTGAGAATAGTTTGTGCTTCTCCGGCTGTGTGGGTGCTACATCCTCGGTCAGTTCCAGGAAGATGTCTTCCAGAGACTTCTCCGCATGGGTCATCTCTAAAATAGGCAGCTTTGCATCTGCCAGTGCATAGAATACCTGCTCTCTGATATCTGCATTCTCTTTGGAGATCACTTTCAGCTTTGCAATATTTTTGGATGCCTCCGTGTTCTCTTCGATCCGGTCGATCTGTGAGATCTCCTGCAATGCACTCTTCACCGCAGCGATGCTTCCCTTTACTTCCAGATCCAGTTCCATGGAACCACTCATAAGCTTCTGCAGATTCTCCGGAGAATCACTGGCTACCAACTTACCGTGGGCTATAATCATAATATGGTCGCAGACCGCACTGACCTCCGACAGAATATGGGAGCTGAGGATCACGGTATGATTCTCCCCCAGCTTGCGGATCAGATCACGGATCTCGATGATCTGTTTCGGATCCAGACCTACCGTGGGCTCATCCAGAATGATAACCTCAGGGTAGCCAAGGATTGCCTGCGCCAGTCCGACTCTCTGCCTGTAACCTTTTGACAGATTCCTGATCAGACGCTGCTGCATATCGGTGATCTGTGTCATTTCCATGACCTCATCAATCTGCTGCTTCCGCTCTTTTTTCGGCACTTTTTTCAGTTCTGCCACGAAATCCAGGTATTCTCTGACAGTCATGTCAACATACAGCGGCGGAAGCTCCGGCAGATAACCGATGGCACACTTTGCCTCCTCCGGATCTTTTTGGACATCTTTGCCATCGATCGTCACAGTACCCTCCGTGGCTGCCAGATAACCCGTGATGATGTTCATGGTCGTGGATTTACCTGCGCCGTTTGGACCAAGAAAGCCGTAAATCTGTCCCTTTTCCACACGGAAAGAAAGATGATCTACGGCTATATGGTCTCCGTATTTTTTTGTAAGATTGGTTACTTCTATCATATTTGCCTCCCATATCAGTTACTTGCGCTTACCTCAAATAATTCCCGATACTTGTGTCAATCATTATTTGGTGTACTTGTATTACTATATGAGGCAAATGTCATCAAAAGGTGAAACATTTGTGAAAATTGTGTGAAACCGGTTTTGAATCCTACAAAAAACTTTTCACCTTATCGTCAAAGAAGTGCTTAAGTTACCGGCTTCCACCGCCAGATGCAGCGGCAGCTTCTCTGCCGGAATATCCTCAAAAATAAACTCCGGCCCTCCGGTCTGCGCCGACTGAAACAGGAAAAGTACCCCGTCCACATAGAGCACCACTTTTTTCTGGTTGCTGTAGACTGTCAGGGAGAGCAGACCGTTCTCCTGCCGGTGCAGGGTAGAAAGTGCCGGATAGAGTACCGGTTCCCTACTCCATTTCGCCTGATAATAGTAATAGTGCTCCGTCAACGTCCTGCCGTCCTCCGAAAGCAACATCTCCTGCGTAGTTTCTCCGGGTAATCCACGGTATATGGGGATTTTTTCGTCTGTTATCCACAGGTCTTTTACCAAAAATCCACGTTTCAGGCATAACCTGTAAAAATGATCTGTTCCCGGATTCTGCCTTACCCCATTTTTCTGTCCGGCATTGTCCTGCCCGGTCTTTTCCTGTCCTTCGCTTTTCCTGTCGTCATTGTGAAACAGAATCGCATTGGCTCCCATCCGTGCCAGCCGCTCCAGATCTCTTTCCATCTGTTCGTCCTGCGTACCGTACTCACTGAGTTGCGGTGGCAGCCGGTATTCTACGATGTGTGGATGAAATTCGGCTTCGTTCAAATAGATGCCCTTTTTCTCTATGACACGCAAGTCATAAATTGCAAGGTCCCGCTGCCAGTACACTTCCCGTCGATTTTCGAAATCTTCTGAATCCCGGAATTTTCCTGAATCCTCTGTTTTAAAAAGACTACTATCGATCCCGGTTGGGAACCGCAGCCAAGCTCTCACCTGATAGAGATAGGGATCCTTCCTCCCATTCCACAGGTGCGGCCGCAATAATAACGCGGTCATCGGATCCTGATCCACATTCCGATAATTTCCATAAAAAATAGGGCGACCGCCTCCTGCTGTCTCCCATATTTCCATTCGCATCTCAGTCTCCCGCCGCTCCGTCAAAAATTCTTCCGGCAGCTTGAATTCCAACTGTGCTTTTCCATTTTCCAGATTTACTATAATTATAAGATCCTTCCGCATCTGCATCCCTCTTTTCCGGTTTCTCCCTTATAGAAAGAGTTTTTGCAAATTACGAAACTTTATGCTTACTATCCTTACATCGGGCAGGATCTTCTCCCCGGTACTTCCTCCCCGAGACATATCCTGCATGAAACTCCATATTAATGTCCCGAAGCTCCTTCTCCCCATCGATGTATGCCTGATACATCTCTGCCAGTCCGGACGAACAGCCGTCACAATTTGCTTCCATATATCCTAAGGATTCCGCTACGATCTGCTCCCGTTCTTCTCTTGTAGTATCTTTGATCAAATATCCTGCCATACGAATCTTCCTGCCTTTCCTTTTGCTTAGTGTCAATGTACCACACTCCCAAAGTTCCCACAAGTTTTTTCACAAAATGCTTGCCCTGACCACGTGTGTATTTTACTATAGAAAAAAGTTGCGCTATGGATGATTCCTGCACAGGCAGCGCCTATGAGACTTTATTCTAGCTGAAACGAACGATTAAGGAGCCAGGTTCTCATGATTTACTGGATTTTAGCCACTTTAACAGCATTTTTCATAAAAGGTCTGTGCGGATTCGCCAATACACTGGTATTCACCTCTATTTTAAGTTTCGGCATCGTAAATGCTAATATTTCTCCGGTGGAACTGCTGATCGGTTATCCGTCGAACCTGATCCTAGTATGGAAAAAAAGAACTTCCCTGCATCCGCGTATCTTTTTCCTCCCTATGCTGTTCGTTCTTGCCGGCAGCATTCCGGGGGCATTTATTTTAAAATACATCACTGCCAATATCGTTAAGATCATCTTCGGTATTGTGGTCATAGGCATTGGAATCCAGATGTGGTTTCAACAAAAAGGGGCAAAAAATGAAGAGACCTTTTCCCCGAAAAAAGTCTCTCCTCTATTCACCGTAATAGTAGGACTCTCCGCCGGATTACTCAGCGGGCTGTTTGGTGTCGGCGCTCTGCTGGCCGTTTATATGACAAGCGTCTGTGAAGATAATGATGCCTTCAAAGCTAATATCAGCGCAGTATTTGCTGTAGAAAGCACCTTTCGCATCTGCCTGTACAGTGCTTTGGGACTGATCCGGTTCGAGACGATCCGGCAGGCGATACTCCTGATTCCCCTAATGCTGTTGGGATTATTCCTTGGCCTGAAGAGCAGCGACCTGATGGATGAAAAGCTCATCCGCAAAATCGTGATTCTCCTGCTCATTCTCTCAGGAATTGTGCTTGTTGCAAAAAGTATTTAATTTACTCATACAGCTGTCCGTCTACAATTCTTACGATACGCTTCGCGGACTGTGCCACTCCCAGATCATGTGTGATCATTACGATCGTGTTGCCCATGTCGTTTAATTCCCGGAACAGCTTCAGTACCTCCTTGCCGCTGGTCTGGTCCAAGGCGCCGGTAGGCTCATCCGCCAGCAGGATCGCCGGCACTGTATTCAACAGATTTTTTACCAAAGAAAAAAACAGGCAATGCCAAAGACCCTCTGTTCGAGGGTGCGGTCACGCTGTTGGCAAGACTGATTGCACCGGTCATGACAGATGCCGCCATTACCGATCTCTCCCTCATCGGCTCTATCCTGATCTTCTGCGTGGGTGTGAACCTCGTCTAGGATAAGAAATTCCGCGTGGCAAATATGCTTCCGGCGGTTGTTCTGCCAAATAGAACCACATTTAGCATATCAGCTTCATTTGCATATGTAAAACTGATTTGTGCTGGTGTCAATTCCGGTGGTATCAAATTTTCTTTGATTGCATCTGTATGTATTTTATAATTCAATTTTGATATTTCACTGTTTAGATTCCAATTTAATGAAAAGCGGCTATTTTCATCTGCTTTCAGCCTTTTATAATCCATGATTATATAAAGTTTAAATTCTGCTGAAATCCATGATGCAAATTCAAATGCAATATCTGAATGTGCATAAGTGCCACCATAACGTCCGGATTTACATACGATTCCTATTGCCCCAGTAGTCTCTATCCATTTTGTAGGTGACATTGTAAATGCATTAGATCCCGCCTGATTTCTAAAGGAGTCGAATTCGACCCCTTTAAAGTTATTATTATGTAATTTTTCCCATAAACCAAGAAACTCTATTGTGTCTTTGCTTCTCATCCAATTTTTAATTACATCCTTTGCTTCATCACTTTTATAGCGTGCAATATCCGTCAATGATATAAATTCATTTTGAAAATCCTATGTATATATTCCAATATCTATTCCATTCGCGTGAATTGTGTCTTTTACAATATTTTTCACTTTATTATCCTCCAGTTCAATTGTAACTATATGCTTTGTTTTCTTCTTCAATAGTCTCACACTCCTGTATTATTCATTTGTCAACTTTCCAGACTGCTCTGCAAGCTTTTTCTCTTCTCGCTTTACCCTGCGTTCCAGTTTCTTAATATCTTCCGATGCTGGTAAATCTTCCGGTTTAATTCCTCTTTGTCCAAGCATGTCCCTAACAGAAGTATTATTTTCCACATGTTCAACAGTGATTGCAGATTCTCCTTGCAGATCCTTTTCTTCAACATTATAATTTGTCATTTCAGTTGCAAGATTTTTTGCGGCAATGGTAAGTGTTGGCAGGAAATCCGCAAGTGGTCTTTTGTCCTGTACTCCCAAACGGTCTTTCATCTGTTTCGTGGTAAATCCACCAAATAAAGCCTGATCTCCTTTAGACCGAATCCGACCAAATCCAGCATCATCTACTCCACGCTCATATATATTTTGAGACAATCTTTTTTCCGATTCCCTTAATTTTCCTCTTGCCTCTGTTCTTTCGATATAAGAAATTCTTTCTTCAATCAATTCCTGTTTTCTAGTCTGAACCGCAAAATAGCTTTGTGCAAAAGCTATCTGCTCCTTTCGTGGATCTCCATTTTCAGCAATAAGATAACATGCATAACGGGTAAGCATATAATCCTCAACTTCTCTATTGGCTCCACTTCCCAATGTGACCATTTTGCTGACGCCAGCAAAATGGTCTTCCACACTAATTCCGTTATTTTTACAAGAAAGCATTCCCTTTTTTACAACATTTTCGAAATTTCTCCATTGAATATAGTCCAATAATGTCATTAATTCTCGTGCATACCAATACTCAATGCCATCCGCTTCATGTCGGATATCATCAAATTTTCTTCTGTACAATTCAATTATTCTCTTTTCCATTCAAATTTCCTCCTCTTATGAACATATTGCTGACGCCAGCAATATGTTTTTACTATTAATTTCTTCAATTACTCTATCACATTCTCCTTTCTGTTCCTCATCTTGTCATAATACGCCTTATACCTGTATATCGTCCTCTCGCTGACATTATTTCGTTTTGCAATCTCTATCATAGCCATGCCGTTCTCATAGCAATCATCAGCTTCAAGCTCGGATGCCTGTCGTTGTGATTGTCATAGAAAACCCTC
>VOFG01000172.1_pt1 | contig 60000 bp, 76 predicted proteins | sample 5384171 | NCBI WGS metagenome assembly VOFG01 (sample SAMN12384726, study PRJNA508395) | human gut metagenome | isolation source: healthy gut F | host: Homo sapiens
TAAAGTAAAAAAATAGCTGCCGTTCATGACCTTTCGGGGATGGGACGTGTTTCGCTGACAGTCGTCATTCCCATCTTATCCTCTATGGGTTTTCAGGTGTGTCCGCTTCCCACAGCAGTATTATCCAGTCACACTCAGTTTCCTCATTTCTCTTTCCTCGACCTGACGGATGAGATGCCGAAGATCATAGCCGAATGGAAGAAGCTGGAAGTTCAGTTTGACGCTATTTATACCGGTTATCTGGGTTCCCCGCGGCAGATTCAGATTGTTTCCGATTTTATCAAGGACTTCCGCCATGAGGACAGCCTGATAGTAGCCGATCCTGTACTGGGTGATAACGGCAGACTATATACCAATTTTGATATGGAGATGGTGAAGGAAATGCGTCATCTGATAACCAAAAGCGGATGTGATCACACCGAATCTGACAGAACTGTTTTATTTGCTGGATAAACCGTATAAAGCGGACAGTACAGACGAAGAACTGAAAGCATATCTCCGTCTCCTGTCCGATAAAGGTCCACAGGTGGTTATCATCACAAGTGTTCCGGTGCACGATGAGCCTCATAAGACTTCCGTTTATGCTTACAACCGTCAGGGAAACCGCTATTGGAAAGTGACTTGCCCTTATCTGCCTGCCCACTATCCGGGCACAGGGGATACATTTACAAGTGTGATCACCGGCTCCTTGATGCAGGAGACAGTCTTCCGATGGCGTTGGACCGTGCTACCCAGTTTATTCTGCAAGGGATTCGGGCAACCTTTGGCTATGAGTATGACAACAGGGAAGGTATTTTGCTGGAAAAAGTGCTTCATAATCTGGATATGCCGATACAAATGGCAAGCTATGAGTTGATTTATAATTAATATTTATAAACTTTTGTACTTCAGATATTTCTACTATTTTTACTGCCTAATTAGTAATCATGAATAAACATATCTGATGACTCAAACACTTAAAACGACTGAACGGCTTGGAGTAGTAGATGCTCTGCGCGGATTTGCCCTGCTGGCTATTGTATTGTTGCACAACCTTGAACACTATAGTCTGTTTTTACCGCTGGATTATACGTTGCCGGCATGGTTGCAGACCATAGATAAGTATGCATGGGATACCATGTTTTTCCTGTTTGCAGGGAAAGCATACGCTACGTTCTCATTGTTGTTCGGATTTAGTTTCTATATCCAGTTTCATAATGCGGAAAAGCGCGGAACAGATTTCCGTGGACGATTTGCGTGGCGGATGTGCCTGCTTTTCCTGTTTGCACAGTTACACGCCTTGTTCTACAACGGTGATATTCTTTTGCTTTATGCAGTAGTCGGCTTTGCCTTGATTCCTGTTTGCAAAGCTCAAAGATAAGACAGTCTTTTGGATTGCTGCCATCTTACTTTTGCAACCTTATGATGGGGGCGTGCCATCTATGCAATGATCAAGTTGGGTATGTACCGTCAACAGGGCATTTTATTCCTTATTATAAACTTGCTCAGGAAGTGACATCCAATGGCAGTTTCTTTGAAGTACTCCGTTCCAATATCACTGACGGGCAGATGTATAGCAATATTTGGCAAGTAGAAAACGGTCGCCTGTTCCAGACGGCAGCTTTATTCATGTTCGGAATGCTTTTAGGACGCCGGAAGTATTTTATAAAAGCGAAGAGTCCCTGCGTTTTTGGAAGAAGATGCTGACAGGTGCCATCCTTGCATTTATCCCTCTCTATTGCTTGAAAACTTTTATACCCGATCTTTGATTACAAACCCGTCTATAATGGTCCCGTATAAGATTGCTGTTCCGTCTTATGCCAACTTTGCTTTTATGGTCATTCTTGTTTCTGTCTTTACCTTGCTTTGGTTTAAGAAGGACACAGGATATAACTGGCAAAGTCTGCTGATTCCTTACGGCCGCATGAGTCTGACAAACTATATCTCTCAGTCAATCATGGGAGTAACCATCTATTATGGATTCGGGTTGTCTATGTACAAATATTCTCCATTCATATTTGTGATGGTTCCGATATTCGTTCCTTTATATGTCACACTGGCTCCGATAAGCGGCTCTCCTTTTTCGTCGGTCACCCTCCCTTTAATCATGTTCTTTTGAGGAAGGATAGTCGCTACCTTAGCCAACTTCATTTTCTTATCAGATTCAGATTCGAAAGTATCCATCGTTGCTACTACTTCTTGCAATGCGGCAGTCTCTTCCGACACTTCCTCCATCACCGGCACACCTTGTTGTGGTTGGGAAGTCGCTTGGATTTTGGCAATCATATCTTTCTTATCCGCTTGTCTCGCAGTAATTTCTGGAAACAGGAGTGGAATCTTCGGAAGCAGGAGTGGAATCTGTTTTTACCTTTGCTGGTAGCCAATGCGATTTCCTTTTGTGGAGTTGCCGGAACTGTTGGAGTTGCAGGAATAGCCGGAGTGGGCGGAATTGCGGGTTCAGCCAACTTGGAGGAAACACTCTCTTTGGCAATGAACACTTCGTCCGTCATACTCTTTTTCAGGAACAGGAAATAACTGCTGACACCGAATCCGATAGCCAGACAGGCAGCGATGCTCAGTGATAGCACGGGTGTTCTTTTTCTTTGCCGAATGGGCGTGAAACCTGCATCCGCAGTTTTCGATCCGTTGTTCGTGATTCCCCTCCACCTGGTTGTAACCATCCATAGCATCGGCCAGAAAAGGGTCTTTCATCGACTCTTTCTCCAGTCGATGTGCCTCTTTTCCTTTGCGGAGTCCTCGTATGTAGTCTAATAGTTTCATAGGGCTTGTTTCTTAATACAAATTTTCAAATTTCGCTTTCCGTTCTGGATATAGCTTTTCACGTTGTTCAGAGTAAATCCGGTTTGTTCCACAATGTCCGCATACGACATCTCTTCCAGGAAGAAACGCGTAATGCTGGTCCTTTGTTCTTCGGGCAGCTTTTCCAGACAGTGGTGCAATGCCTTTCAGCTGCTCCTCCGGACTATCCTCTTCACTTAATAGATGCAGAAATTCGTCAGATTCCATAACATTAATCGTATAATCTAACGGAATTTCTTTGTTTTCCTTTCGTAACAGTTGCAGGCAATGGTTCTTCGCCACCCGATAGAGCCACGGCTTGAATGCTTTTATCTCATAATTGATGATTTTAGGTAATAAATCTTCAAACATCTGCATCACCGCTTCCTGCGCTTGGTCTTCATCTTGCAGATATTTCAGGCAAAGTCCGTACGTCAGCGGGATATATCGGTTATATAATTCACCGAAATATTCCGTATCGCCGGACTTCGTATAGTGTATCAGTAATTCCTCGTCCGATAGTTTCGATATGTTTCTTTTGAAAAACAACATCTATTCTCTCTTCTTCGTCGATAACGACTTGATATTTTTCTTTCATTCTTTCAAAATCACCTGTTATCTGCTCTAATATTTCATGTGTATCCGTACTCTTTACCAAAGCGGGCATACCATAATAGATGGATGCTTTGTATGGCAACAGGATCATCTTTCCTTTGGGTAAAGAGCGTCCCATACCGGTCATGAATACAGGAATATATTTCACTTCAGGTCGTAGCGATAGGATACGGGCAATGCCGGATTTTATTTTTCCCATCTGCTCCGGTTTCCCTCTGGTTCCTTCCGGAAAAAGAATCAGTGAATATCCGGCATCAATGGCTTCAAGCATCTTACGGATCGGATCGTGCTCCGAATCTTTTTCCCCTTTTCTTCTGATAAGAAGCGTATTGATGAAAAAGTTGCTGATGGAAGCCTGAAAGCGGGTTTTCCCGAAATAGTCTTCTGCTGCTACGGGTTTGACTTTCCACAAAAGTTCGCCGGGCAGGGGAAGACAACAGGCTTAGGGTGTCCAGGTGACTGTTATGGTTGGCAAGGATAATGAATTGCTTTTCTTTTTTAAGGAAGCGGCAATCGGTGAACTGAACCCCTACGATTAATTTTAGGAACCATTGGAAAACACCTTTATATATAATCTGCATCGCAGCAGCTTGCATGAATCTTTTTTTCCATTCTCTCCGTTTAATATGCAATGTAATAAACTAAATGAAAAAATACAGGAGCAGTGTAGGACAGCGAATCTATCCGGTCGAATACTCCTCCATGACCGGGAATACTGTTCCCCATATCTTTAATTCCTTTATCTCTCTTGATAGCGGAGATGACCACGTCTCCCGAGAAGCCGGCAATCGCAAGGAGGGCGCTAACCAGAATAACGTTAGGAGCGGAGAGGGGAGTCAGGAAACCGAGAAAGTAACCAATCGCAGTGGTACTGATGACACCGCCCAGGAAACCTTCCCATGTCTTGTTCGGACTTACTTTTCGGAAGAATCTTATGCCGTCCGAGAAGTTTGCCCCAGATAAATTGCATGATGTCATTAATTTCCGTAAGGAATACAAGGAACAACAGCAGGCCCCGTCCTCCAGAGCTGAATCCCGGTAGTTCGGGAAGTGACAGGAGATAAGCGAGGTGGCTGATACCGAATACTGAAAGCATCAGAATCCATTGCAACAGCGCCATCGACTTGGTGATTCCGTGTGTATCTCCCTTTAAAACGAGCCGTAAAAGGCAATACGAGGAACATGACTACCGGAATGAAGATGATGAATGCTCCATACCAGGCAAGGTAAGCCAGGTAATATTGAATGGGGATAGCCAGTATGCCCCAAAACAGTGCTCCGCGATCTGCCTCTCTGAATCCCAATACAGAATAAAGTTCTCTGAAAGCAATGAAAGAGAGAAAGGCAAGGAAGAAATAAGAGATGTTATAGCTGATAAATACAGCACCGATAAACATACCCGCCATGATCCACCATGAGCGCGTGCGTGCGACGAGTTCGCTGATATTTGTTTTCGGAGATATCTTTTTACAAGGAAAAGAATAAGGCTTGCCGTAACAAGCAATCCGATGATAAGCGAGATGACAATAATCAACTCATCGCTTAATGTAGGGAATATTTTATCCAGTAGATTTTTCATTTTATTTCAGTGTTTGTTGTGTGTGACATGAGGTACAGGCGATGTATCAGTGTCGCGATAAGACCGATGTTGATAATGATTAGAGCGATGAAGCATACCATTCGGTCGTATCCTGAATGGATGGTGCAGGTGGCGACTACAAAGGTTAGCGTCAGTAATGCCATGCGGTGTTGTTTGGCCATCGGACCATTAAAGAAATGCTGATGTGTTTTATAGGCTCCTATCCAGCAGAAATAAGCTGTCATAACAGCAAGAAGGGCGCCCAGCCACCCCAATTCGACTCCGAATCCACCTGCTACATACCCGACGGGAATGATGAATAACGCATCGGCAAAACGGTCGGGCATATCGTTATAAAGATCTCCGTTGGCACTTTTCTTTCCTCCTTCTATAGCCACCATTCCGTCAAACAGATTACATAGTAACCGCGACTGCATACAGACGATGAACAGAATATAAGCGACGTATTTATTGAAATCGGGATAGATAACAGTGCCCGTCAGCAGAAGGCAACCAGCCAAAGCGAAGAATACACTCATCATTGAAATCTGGTTGGGAGTGACACCCCAACGAGTTAGTTTGCGGGCAATGTTATTAGCCCAGGCCGTGTTTCGTGAGGCTATTTCCCGCCTTCCGTCGACTTCGTTTTTCATATTTGTGATATGTTTATGATTCGCAAATATACACATCATCTGATGAGTGGCAAAGGAATAAGGGAGAATTTTGAAAGGACTCTTTTTTTCTGCCGGATAAAAAAAGTTCAAGTCATTTATGGAATCAGTGTGGAATCTGCATCTCTATAGTAAAAGCGGATTAATTGTAACATTTTAAAAAATAAAGTTATGAAAGACAAATCAATTCAGAGCAATGATGCTCGTACTGCTGATGGCAGTTGTTTCTTTAGGTATGGTGAACGCGCAAGCTATTACCGTGTCGGGTACTGTGACGGATGCAAAGGATGGAACTCCGCTTGTTGGCTGTTCGGTACAGATAAAGGGTACTACGAAAGGTACGGTAACGAATATGAATGGCCGGTACACGATACAGGCTAAGAAAGGGGAAACGTTGTTGTTCCAGTATATCGGGTATAAGCAGGAGAGACGGGTAGTAAAATCGACCACGCTGGATGTGAAGATGAAAGCTGACGAACTGGTATTGGAAGAATGTGTGGTGGTAGGATACGGCCATGAGACAAGAGCTGCAAAAGTAATGTCTACTGCTTATAGGGCAGTATGTCCGACTCCTGGGAATCATGTATGATGCTGCAAATGCGGAAGAATACGGGGAGTTTCAGGAGAATGGTTTCAAGAGTGTGTCGGATGCTCCACTTTCTACTTTCTCTATTGATGTAGACGCCGCTTCTTATAGCAATATGCGTCGTTTTATCAATAGAGGAGAATTGCCTCCTGCCGATGCAATCCGTACGGAAGAGTTAGTGAATTATTTCTCCTACGACTATGCGAAGCCGACCGGAAGCGATCCGGTGAAATATTACGATGGAATCCGGAGCCTGTCCCTGGAATACTAATCATCGTCTTGTACGTATCGGCCTGAAAGCAAAAGAAATCCCGACGGATAATCTGCCTGCATCTAATCTGGTATTCCTGATTGATGTGTCCGGTTCTATGTGGGGAGCTAATCGGTTGGATTTGGTGAAGTCATCTCTTAAACTATTGGTGAATAACTTACGTGATAAAGATAAAGTAGCGATTGTGACTTATTCAGGCAGTGCCGGTGTGAAACTGGAAGCAACTCCGGGTAGCGACAAACAGAAGATTCGCGAAGCGATAGATGAACTGACGGCGGGAGGTTCAACTGCCGGTGGCGCAGGTATTATGCTAGCTTATAAAATAGCGAAGAAGAATTTTATCTCTAATGGTAATAACCGTATTATCCTTTGTTCCGATGGTGATTTCAACGTCGGCGTTTCTTCCGCCGAAGGATTGGAACAATTGATAGAAAAAGAACGGAAAAGTGGAGTATTCCTTACTGTACTGGGCTATGGAATGGGTAACTACAAAGATAAGAAGATTCAGGTATTGGCTGAAAAGGGAAATGGTAATCATGCTTATATAGATAACTTGCAGGAAGCCAATCGTGTTTTAGTAGGCGAATTCGGTGCTACGCTGCATACAGTGGCGAAAGACGTCAAACTGCAAGTCGAATTTAATCCTTCCCAAGTGCAGGCATATCGTCTGGTTGGTTACGAAAGTCGTCTGTTGAAAGACGAGGACTTTAATAATGATGCAAAAGACGCCGGAGATATGGGTGCGGGACATACAGTGACAGCCTTTTACGAAGTGATTCCTACGGGAGTAAAGAATGAATATGTAGGTAAAATAGACGACTTGAAATATCAGAAGAAAGAGAAAGTGTCCGTGAAGCCGACAGGCTCTAATGAACTCCTGACTGTGAAACTGCGTTATAAAGCTCCGGATAAAGATGTCAGCAAGAAAATGGAACTTCCTTTCGTAGATAATAAAGGAAATAATGTTTCTTCCGATTTCCGCTTTGCTTCTGCAGTGGCTATGTTCGGACAGTTACTCCGGGAGTCTGACTTTAAAGGAAATGCCAGTTACGACAAAGTGATTGATCTGGCCAAACAGGGACTGAATAACGATGATAAAGGATATAGAAGAGAATTCATTCGTTTGGTTGAGGCTGCTAAAGGATTGGAAAGAACAAATAAGAACTAGGAAAGCAAACAGGAGTCATTGGAAATGTACATCATATTATTATGCGTAATATTCACTGATATGAATAAACGTACAATTCCAGATAGATAATCCTAGAAAATAATAGTGACGGTATATGCTCGGGATAGTGACGCTATCGCTGTTGTATACCGTCACTATCTTTGCCGGATACCGTCACTATAATTAATTTCGTCCGAAATTCGTCTGACCTAAAACGAAAAATAGCCATAAACTTATCGTTTACAGCTATTTAACTCTGCACGGGAGGAGAGGCTCGAACTCCCGACACCCGGTTTTGGAGACCGGTGCTCTACCAACTGAGCTACTCCCGTGTTTGCGGCTGCAAAGGTAGTAGAAACTTCTGAATCTCCAAACATTCGGGTAAATAAGTTTTGAATTATTTTAATTTTTCCCACTCATCGGGCTTGAAACCGACCAGAACGAAGCTGTCTGTCACTACCAATGGACGTTTCACCAATTTACCGTTCGTTGCCAAGAGTGCTATCTGTTCTTCCTCACTCATAGCAGGCAGCTTCTCGCTTAGTTTCAGCTCTTTATATACTAATCCACTCGTGTTGAAGAATTTCTTCACCGGTAAACCGCTACGTGGAATCCATGCTTTTAATTCTTCCAACTGTAGGATTTTCTTCTACAATTAATCGGTTTGTAAACTCAATGTTATTTTCTGTTAACCATTTCTTGGCTTTCTGGCATGTGCTGCATGCCGGGTACTGCAAAAATAATGTTGCCATATTCATTTATAATTTAATACTTGATATTTAATACTTAATACTTGAACTTCACTTCAATATCTGTAAATCCTGAAACATAATCCGGTAAGCGGCTGCTTTCTTGTCCAATGCTAATGGATACGCCCTTGATGATGAAGGGCATCCGGTATAGTCGCAAGGCACGACCTTCAAAAAACAAATTCGGAGTAATCACCTACTTTGGGTTCTTCTATGTCGAATTGCTGTCGGAGAGTGTCCGTTGCTTTTTGCCCTGTAGTGACGATGGCTTTACATTCGGGAAGTTGTCGCAGCAATGCTGCTACATCGGTAGCCTCCACTACTTCGAGAAACTTGTCCGATGCATTATCCTGCAACCGACGAATGGATGAAGCGGTATCAAACAGGGCAATTCCCTTTTCATTCAAAAAGTCTATGATTTGCTCACGACAAAACGATTTTAGTGTCGAATTCAGAAAATGATTCTTATCATTAAAGAATAATATTCCATATATACGCCACATGTCGTTGTTTAGGTTCGGGTAGTAAAACTCCATAGACCAACGTTTTTTCTGTGGCGGAAAACTTCCCAGCATAAGTAATTTTGATTTCGCTGGGAGAAATGGTTCTAGCGGATGTGTTTCGATTTCCATGTTATCGTTCATTTTAATTTCGTACAAAAATAGTGATAATGTTTATTTCCCTCAAAATCAATGAGAAAAATGCTAGATTTAAAATAATTAGTTATTTTTGCGGCGTGATGAACAAACAATATCTTATTATATCATTGAAAAAAGAAATTTTAGTAAGTTGTTTCTTAATGAGCTTATTTTTCCTGGAGGGTGGGAATTGTTATGCTTCGGAGCAACAACTGTTAAGAGGGACGATAGAAACTCCTTCTGATCATAATACCGTGAGAGGGCGTGTTATTGATGTCTATGGTGAACCACTAATCGGTGCTACAATACGAGAGAAAGGGGGAGCCAATGGTACTGTGACCGATATTGATGGACGATTCTTTTTATCTGTTCCGGATAGTGCTGTCTTACAAGTTTCTTTTGTGGGTTATAAGACTGTAGAAGTCAATGTGGCAGGTCGGAATGTGCTTGAAATACGTCTTCAGGAAGATGCGGTGATGCTTGAACATGTCATCGTAACGGCCTTGGGACTTGAAAAGGATGAAGCTACAGTGGCCTATTCTGTGCAAAAAATCAAGGGAGAAGAACTGAACCGTGTCAAAGAAGTAAATATGATTGCTGCTCTGGCGGGAAAAGCTGCCGGTGTGCAAATCAACAAAAACTCTTCCGGTATGGGCGGTTCCGCAAAAGTCAGTCTCCGGGGAATCCGTTCGGTATCCGGTGATAATCAACCGCTTTATGTAATAGATGGAGTGCCGATGTCGAATACCTCTTCCGAACAGGCTTATTCGGCTATTGGAGGTACGGCGAATGCCGGCAACCGTGATGGAGGAGATGGTATTTCTAACCTGAACCCGGAAGATGTGGAAAGCATCAGTATCTTGAAAGGTGCTCCAGCAGCAGCTTTATATGGTAGCATGGCTGCTAACGGAGTGATTCTTATCACGACTAAAAAAGGGAATTCTGTCGGGCAAAGGAATATTAATTTCTCTACAGGACTAACTTTCGAGAAAGCATTCAGCCTGCCTAAAATGCAAAATCGTTACGGTGTCAGTGATGTGGTAGACAGCTGGGGTGAGAAAGATAATCTGACGGCTCATGATAACCTGAATGATTTTTTCCGTACCGGATTGACCTCAATGACTTCTGTGTCCGTCAGCTATGGAAATGAAACTCTGCAAACTTATTTCTCCTATGCCAACACCACTGGAAAGGGGATTATCGACAAGAATAAACTGAAAAAGCATAATATAAACTTGCGTGAGACGGCTACCATGTTCGACAAACGTTTGAAACTGGATGGTAATGTGAATGTGATGAAACAGACCGTCGAGAATAAGCCGGTGTCGGGAGGTTTCTATATGAATCCGTTGGTAGGGCTCTATCGTTTTCCTCGTGGGGAGGATTTGTCTTATTATAAAGATTATTTTGAAACCTATGACGAAGAACGGAAACTGGGTGTGCAGAATTGGCATACGTTTACCGAAGACTTCGAACAGAATCCATACTGGATAACGAACCGCATACAAAGTAAAGAAACACGTACACGCATTATCCTTTCTCTTTCAGCAAACTTTAAGGTAAATGATTGGCTGACGATTCAAGCCCGTGGAAACATGGATTATTGGGCGGACAAGTTACGCGAGAAATTCTATGCGTCTACTGCCACCACCCTGTGTGGAGCGAACGGACGATATATCGAGATGGATTATCAGGAAACCCAGATGTATGGTGATGTCATGGCGATGGTGAAGAAAACCTGGGGGATTTTACACTGGATGCGGCGATTGGTGGTAGTATAAATGATAAAGTCGTTAATTCTACCCGATATGATTCGAAAAATGCATCTTTGAAGTTTGCTAATGTGTTTAATATTGCCAATATCGTCATGAACAGTTCTGCCAGTATTGACCAGCGAATAGATCAACGCCGTCAGTTGCAATCTATATTCGGTACGGCACAGATCGGTTATAAGGAAAAATTGTTTCTTGATTTGACGGCCCGTAATGACTGGGCGTCAACCTTGTCTTATACCAGCCATGAAAAATCCGGATTCGCTTATCCTTCTGTAGGGCTTTCCATGCTACTTGATAAATGGGTGAAGTTACCCGAATGGGTTTCTTTCGCAAAATTGCGTGGCGCTTATAGTAAAGTAGGGAATGATATTCCTCCATTTATCACTAATCCCTCTTCGCAGATCAATGCCGGTGGCGAGATACAGGCGAATGACGCCGCACCTTTCAAGGAAATGGAGCCGGAAATGACTCATGCCATCGAATTTGGAACTGAATGGCGATTCTTTCAACACCGTTTAGGGGTTAATCTGACTTATTATCGTACCAATACTTATAATCAATTCTTCAAACTTCCCGCACTTGCAGGTGATAAGTATGCTTACCGATATGTAAATGCCGGAAATATCCAGAATCGGGGATGGGAATTGACACTGAATGGAACTCCCGTATTAACTCCTGATTTCAACTGGAAAACTTCTGTAAACTTCTCTACCAATAAGAATAAGATAGTGAAGTTGCACGAAGATCTGAAAAGAAATGATTTACGGGCCTACCAGTTTTTTTCTTCAAGCTATGCTATGAAATTGGTGAAAGGCGGTTCTATCGGGGATATATATGGTAAGGCTTTTTGTGCGTGATGATGCAGGCAATATCGTTTACGAAACAGAGGGTGATAATAAAGGACTTCCATTGGTGGAGGGCGATGGGAATACGGTGAAAGTAGGAAATGCCAACCCTGTCTTTATGATGGGATGGGATCATACATTCTCTTACAAAGGCTTCACCCTTTATTTTCTGCTTGATTGGCGCTACGGAGGTGAAGTCCTTTCGCAGACACAGGCGGAAATGGATCTTTATGGAGTGTCGGAAATAACTGCCGATGCGCGTGACAGGGGATATGTAATGCTGGAAGGGGAGCGGATAGACAATGTGAAAGGATTTTATAAAATAGTAGGCGGGCGTGCCGGGGTGACGGAATATTATATGTATGATGCTACGAATTTACGGTTGCGTGAAGTATCATTGAGCTATAATTTCTCAAAGAAGTGGATACAGAAAACGAAGGTTCTGAAAGATGTGCAGCTTTCGTTTGTGGCCCGCAATCTATGTTTCTTATATAAGAAAGCTCCTTTTGATCCGGATTTGGTACTTTCCACCGGAAATGATAATCAAGGAATTGAAGTGTTCGGAATGCCTACGACCCGTAGTTTGGGCTTTACTCTGAAATGTGAATTTTAAAGGTAGGAGAGAGAAATGAAGAGAAAATATGTATATTTATACTTGCTGGGCTTACTGCTCTTTTCTGTAGCATGTACCGGTAATTTCCGTGATTACAATACCGATTTGTCCGGTATCACGGATGATGACTTGATTATTGATGACAATGGCTATGGAATCCGTTTGGGAATTATTCAGCAAGGTATTTATTTTAATTACGACTACGGAAAAGGAAAGAACTGGCCTTTCCAACTGATACAGAATCTGAACGCGGACATGTTCAGTGGGTATATGCATGACGGCAAACCTCTGAACGGGGGCTCGCATAATTCCGATTATAATATGCAGGACGGCTGGAATAGCGCCATGTGGACACACATGTATTCTTATATTTTCCCACAGATATATCAGTCGGAGAATGCTACCCGAAATACACATCCTGCTCTGTTCGGGATAACGAAAATATTAAAGGTGGAAGCGATGCATCGTGTGACGGATTATTATGGTCCTATCATTTATAAGAATTTTGCTAATGCCGAAAAACATTACCGTCCGGATAAACAAGAGGATGTCTATTATGAGTTTTTCAATGAACTCGATTCTGCTGTAGTTGCTCTCACCAACTATATAGATGAGAAACCGGAATCCAATGGATTTGCACGTTTTGATATTTTGTTGGATGGGAAATACGCTTCCTGGGTGAAGTTTGCCAATTCGTTGCGTTTGCGGTTGGCAATGCGTATTGCCTCTGTTGCTCCCGATAAGGCTTGTGCTGAAATACAGAAAATAAAAGAAAACGATTATGGCTTCTTTGAAGCGGAAACAGGCGGAGCAATCGTTTCTACCAAATCCGGATATACCAATCCATTGGGAGAACTTAACCGTGTGTGGAATGAAACTTACATGAGTGCTAACATGGAATCAATCTTGGTCGGATATGATGATCCTCGTCTTGGAGCTTATTTCGAACACTGTACGGATGAAGCTTTGAAAGGACAATATCGTGGAATTCGTCAAGGGACATGTTTTGCTCATAGTCATTATTCCGGATTGTCGAAGCTGTTTGTCCTGCAAAGCACCGATGCGCCTCTGATGACTGCTTCGGAAGTCTGGTTTCTGCGTGCCGAAGCCGCTTTGCGCGGGTGGACCGATGAAGATGAAGAAGCTTGTTACCGGAACGGCGTAACTACCTCTTTTCATCAATGGGGAATTTATGGGGTGGAGGATTACCTGAAAAGTGAGCTGACAGCTTCCGACTTTATAGACACTTATGATGAAGAAAATAATATAGAAGCGCGTTGTAAAGTCACTCCCAAATGGAATCCGCAGGATGATAAGGAGACAAAACTGGAGAAGATTATCACGCAGAAGTGGATTGCCATGTTCCCGGAAGGTTGCGAAGCTTGGGCCGAACAAAGACGAACGGGATATCCCCGTTTATTTCCCGTTCGATTCAATCATAGTAGGAGCGGATGCATCGACACGGAGATCATGGTGCGCCGTCTTAATTTCCCAGGTACATTGCAGACAGAAGACCCGGAGCAATATTCTGCTCTTGTCGAGGCTTTAGGCGGAGATGACCATGGAGGTACAAGACTCTGGTGGGATACGGGAAATAATAACCTGGAATAAAAAAAGACAGAAGTAATGTGCTTATATGTGTAGCTTTAACTATTTTTGCATCTTCATTTAAACACATTTACTTATGAAACAGATTATCTCTGCTCTTTTCCTTTGTATGTTGCTCTCTGGCGTACCGAGATTGCAGGCGCAAAACATTCAGCTACATTATGATTTCGGACGTTCTTTGTATGATAAAGATTTGCAAGGTCGCCCGCTGTTCACCTCCACTGTGGAGAAGTTTCATCCTGATACTTGGGGAAGTACCTATTTCTTTGTTGATATGGATTATACTTCCGATGGGGTAGCTTCCGCTTATTGGGAGATTGCCCGTGAACTAAAATTCTGGAAAGGTCCTTTCTCTGCACATCTTGAATATAACGGTGGATTATCGAAAGGCATGTCTTATAAAAATGCTTATCTGGCAGGAGCTACCTACACTTTTAATAATGCTTCCTTTTCCAAAGGCTTTACGCTGACTGCTATGTATAAGTATATTCAGAAACACCAATCGCCCAACAACTTCCAGCTGACAGGTACGTGGTACGTGAATTTCTGCCGCAATCTGCTCACTTTCTCCGGCTTTTGCCGACTGGTGGCGCGAAGAAACCAACTATGGAAAGACTATCTTTCTCTCCGAACCACAATTCTGGGTAAACCTAAACAAAATCAAAGGAGTAAATAAAAATTTCAATCTTAGTGTTGGCTCCGAAGTCGAATTGAGTAATAACTTCGGCGGTCGTGATGGCTTTTATGTTATCCCGACACTCGCTCTGAAATGGACGCTGAACTAAAAAACGGATTATAAGAAATAGAATTAAAAAAGTCGGACTAAAAGAAGCCGGACTTCAGAATAATCTCTGTTTATCCCTCTGCGGAACTTAAAAAATATATAGAAACCCTGTTAAATGAAAACTGATTTAATCTACGGCGTAGAAGACCGTCCCCCTTTTAAAGACGCCTTGTTTGCGGCTTTACAACATCTTTTGGCTATTTTCGTAGCGATCATTACACCTCCGCTTATCATCGCAAGTGCCTTGAAACTTGATGTAGAAAAGACAAGCTTTCTGGTTTCCATGTCTCTCTTTTGCTTCGGGAGTATCTACCTTTATACAATGCCGCCGCTTTGGTGTGATAGGAGCAAGACTGCTCTGCATCCAGGGAACCAGTTTTTCTTTTATCGGCCCTATCATTGCCACAGGGATGGTAGGCGGATTACCGTTAATTTTCGGTTCCTGTATGGCTGCTGCGCCTATCGAAATGATTGTCAGCCGCACATTCAAATATCTGCGTAATATTATCACTCCGCTGGTTTCCGGTATTGTCGTGCTGCTTATCGGATTGAGTCTGATAAAGGTAGGTATCGTATCTTGCGGAGGCGGATATGCAGCTATGGATAATGGTACGTTTGCTACGTGGGAAAACCTGTCTATTGCAGCACTGGTACTTCTTAGCGTCTTGTTTTTCAACCGTTGCGGGAACAAATACCTGCGTATGAGTTCCATTGTACTCGGACTTTGCCTTGGCTATGGTTTGGCATTTGCTCTGGGAAAAGTGGATATGAGTGCGTTGAATGTGGAAATGCTGATGAGCTTTAATATTCCCCAGCCTTTTAAATATGGTGTTGAATTCAATGTGTCTTCTTTTATAGCCATTGGTTTAGTTTATTTGATAACTGCCATTGAAGCAACAGGCGATGTAACTGCCAACTCTATGATTTCCGGACTTCCCATTGAAGGAGATTCCTATTTGAAACGTGTTTCCGGCGGTGTCATGGCAGACGGATTCAATTCCTTTCTCGCCGGTGTATTCAACTCCTTTCCGAACTCAATCTTTGCACAAAACAACGGTATTATCCAACTGACCGAGTAGCCAGCCGTTATGTTGGTTATTATATCGCAGCAATGCTCGTCCTTTTGGGTTTATTTCCCATCGTAGGTGCCGTATTTTCCTTAATGCCCGATCCTGTACTGGGCGGTGCAACCTTACTAATGTTCGGCACAGTAGCAGCGGCGGGAATCCGTATTGTCTCCTCACAAGAAATAGGCCGTAAAGAAACTTTGGTATTAGCAGTCAGCCTCTCCTTAGGCTTAGGGGTAGAACTAATGCCGGACGTATTACAACAAGCCCCGGAAGCAATTCGAAGTATCTTCTCTTCAGGGATTACCACCGGAGGCCTAACTGCAATTATTGCAAATATAGTAATACGGGTAAAAGAGTAGGAAACAAGTAGTAGAAACAAGTATTAAGTAATAAGTATTACCGAAGCCGCTGGTTTATACTTGATAGGCGTTGATTAATACTTGTTAGTTGATGCTTGTCGATTAATACTTAATACCTAATTCTTAATACTTAAATTACTCATTTTATCTGTTGTGCGGAAGGGGAAATCAGGATACTCGTAAAGACTGAAACGAGGTTCGGTTTCTCCTTTCGTATAATTCCAGATAGAAGCATAGTCTTCCGGATCTTCTCCCATCTTGGCTAACTGGCGCAGGTAAGCAGCTAGCGATTTATTCTCTACAATATAAATCTGCCCCATCTGATCGATAATCGGGCTATGATGACGAGTACCGTCATGTTCGAAGCGTAGAATTCGTTTTCCTTCTTCAGTTAGTCCCACCAACTGGAAAGTCATGCTTTTACCGATAGCCGGTAAATTCAATACGCTGCGATCAGTGGCAAGGAAAGGTAAATGATGCTTTCTCATGAAGCGTCTTAATTGCTTGGCAACATCCTCTTTAGGCTCCTCTTCTGTTCCTACTTTCGTCTCTAATATCTTATATAACTCCTCCGCCTGTTCCGGTGTCATACGGCCATAAATCTTTTCCTCCTGTTGCTCCTGCATTGAACGACTGTTGGGTGCAAATACTGCATAATTCTCATTGAATCCCTTTACCGAGAAAGTGTAATAACATACCACCCCCAACGAATTGAGCACCTGACGAAGCCGGGTCGTATGCCCTCTACGTGAAGCAGCCACCGTATATACCAACTGATTCGTAATAATCCATCCCGCAGAAAGAATCTTCCGGATCGCTTCTTTTGCTTCAGGAGTAACCTCCAGCGGTGTCTGGAAATGAGTCTGTATAATAAACTGTTTCACACCGATAGCCGATGCTTTCTCCTTGAATTCCCGCAGAACATCAACCAGCCCGTCGTTGATACGCATCGGCAAATAAGCCAACAGACGTGACCCCAACCGTACCCGTTGCAATTCCGCATATTTCTCTCCGTCCTTGCGCTCAAGATTCGCCCTTTGTTTGCGCGCCGCCATCCGATACACCGCATCCAGAATATTCTGAAGCGTTTTATTCTGACTCATCAGCGCATCTCCTCCTGTAATAAGAATATCCCGCAATTGCGTATCCTCTTCAAAATAAGTCATCAACCGACGCAACTTACGATCCCATGATTCCTTCGGGCGTAATGACTCAAACTCGAAATTCAACCGTTCGCTCTGAAAATCATACATCCGTTGACAAGAAGCGCAAAGTCCTCCGCACGCCCTTCCCATCGTATCGGGAATAAGAATAGCAACCTCCGGATAACGTCGATGAATATTATGCCCGTCCGGTAAAAAAGCCATCCCGCAGCATTAGGCTTCCCGGCTTCTACAATATCCTCTTTCTCCCACGCGCGAATATTTCCATACGTCTCCACCAAACGTGGAGAATACAGAATATAACTTCGAATAGCCTCGTCATTATATCCATATCCCGTTACATTGAGTAACGATAAATAATAAGGAGTCGCAAAAATGGCATCCCCTTCTTCCGGGCACGATAAAGCAAATACATAGTCTCTGACGAAAGTGAATTTCCAGGAATCGATTCAACTCGCCCGGACTTTTTACAGCCATTGCCAAATGAAAACGGAAATCGTTCCACCACTCATTGACCAACCTGTATTTTTCTTCATAACTCATTCCCTCCTCAAAGTGAAAACGCACCGAAGGCTTCGACTTTCTGTTTTCAATCTTTTGAATCAGTAGATGTAACATCCGCTCCTTATTCTCATCCCGCACTTCCCGTACCTCTTCGTCCAATCCCGTTTCCCACCGGTCATTCCGACTTTTGATACGTTGCGGCGATGGTAAAGGCACAACCTCTCCCTTCAACCGTTTAAACATCTGGAAAATTTCAATAAACAAATCCGTCGGTATCTCCATATTTTCCAACGTTCCCGTCAGAAACTCATAAAGCAACCGAATCGTCTGTACTGACATATCCTGTCCCGTAGACAGTTCATGGACATTCTGTCCATCATAATCGAGTAAGAGTCGAATTTGCTCCCTCGCCTCCTCCGCAGCCTCATTTTCTATCCTGCAAATTTCCAAAAAAACGCAGCATCCCAGCCTTGAACTCTTCCACAGAAGAGCTCTTATCAGCTATCTCCACCACTTCCGGAATTTCTTGATTATAGATTTGTTTCAACTGTGAAAAAGTAAGCGCAAGCATTTTCTTTTGTTTCATAAGCAATCTCTCTATTTTTTAATTATTATAATATACTACCACACCGCATAGTCCCCCTCCGGCCTCGTCTGCACGGCGTCAAGCGAAGGTTTTATTACCGGCGTTAAGAAGGGCAGACTGTTTGAGCGAAGCGAGTTTCTACCCTTTAGACGGGAATGAAACCGGAGTAGCCGGGCAGGCGCAGCCTTGATTTTTTCTTTTGTATCAAGACAAAAGAAAAAAGTACATAAAGATAACAAAAAAGCGGAAGTACAAAACCCCCGCTTTCTCTATCATATTAATCTTTACGCTTTTCTAACATTTAAAGCGACTTATTTTTTCGTTTCCGTGTCGTCATTCTTCCGTTTCGGCTCCTTCTTGGCAAGAAGAACAATATTATACACATAATCCGTCATCCACTGTTCCGAGTATCCCAAACGCTCTTTGTACTGGCGAACAGTCGCAGCCGTTTTATGCACATCATCAGCCTTCCACACTGTCTTGGTACAAACATCGTGTACCGTTTTCTGTGTCATACCATACAAAGCCTTCTTAAAGATCGACGGCATACGAAACTTCCACTGCATCAGATTTCCCATCAACATCATCAGATCATTGGAAAATCCCTGATACATGAACAAATAAGATTGAATATCATTTTGAGTGCGGCAGTTACGTTTCACGGAAGAGTCGATTTCCTTAAAGAAGTTCTCGTTCAACCCATAATCCTGCATCAGCATTTTGCGCGCAGCAGATTTTTCGGCCAATCCCAGTTTACCGTTTTGAGTAGGAACTTTAAACAAACGTTTGAAGTTAGCTACGTCCGGCAAAAAGCGGATATTGGTGATACCAAGGTTTGTGGCGATAACTGACTGGAAATAAACCCGGGTCAGTGATATGAAATCTTCTACATTGCCGACTTTTGTTTCATCGGATTTTTTCTTGAATAAACCAAATAAGCCCATTGTTATCTCTACAATTTTATTATTTACAATTTACTATTTGAGCGTGTGGAAGGTATATAACATAACTACCATCTGTCAATTTGCGTGCAAAGGTACAAAAAACAGTTGGTTTTCACCAACATTCCAAGTCCTTTTCGATGTCCGGCATTGTCTCTTTCTTAAAAACAGGGCTTTGGATGCCAGCTTTCTTTTTGCGCGCGGTAATCATTTAGCAGACGGATAGCATATTTTCCGAGGAAAAGGATAGCGATCAGATTACAGATAGCCATTAACGCCATCGTGACATCTGCCAGGCTCCATACCATATCCAATGTGGCAAGTGAACCGAAGAGTACCATACCACCCACCAATATCCTGTAACCATGAAGTACCCATTTCCGGTGAGTGATAAAACGGATATTAGCCTCACCATAATAATAATTCCCCAGAATACTGCTGAAAGCAAAAAAAGAAAAGAGCTACGGCAACGAAGATACTGCCCGAAGAACCTATTTCGTTTGTCAACGCCTGTTGAGTCAGCTGCACTCCATTAGCCGAACCATCCAGAGGAGCCCCACTAAAGAGGATGATAAAAGCCGTACAGGTACATATCAATAATGTATCTGTAAATACCGCCAAAGTCTGTATCAACCCTTGTTTTACGGGATGGCTGACATGAGCCGTGGCAGCCGCATTCGGGGCCGAACCCATACCGGCCTCATTGCTGAAAAGTCCTCTCTTGATGCCCTGCATTAATGCCATACCAACTCCTCCTGCCAATGCCTGCTCCCAACCGAAAGCATGGCTGACAATCAGTGCGATAACACCCGGTAAATGAGTGATATTGAGTGCAACAATAACCAGTGCCAGCCCTACATATCCCAAAGCCATAACAGGCACGATAATACTACTGACGCGGGCAATGCGTTGAATACCTCCAAAGATGATAAGCAATGTCAGCAAAGTCAGCACACCTCCCAATATAATATGATTGAACCCAAAAGCATGCTCTGCCGCAGCACAGATCGTATTACTCTGTACAGAATTGAAAGCAAACCCGAAAGTAATGCTTATTAATACGGCAAAAAGCATTCCCATCCACGGTTGTTTCAACCCTTTCTTCATATAATAAGCAGGTCCTCCGATGAACGAATCCTTTCCGCGTATTTTGTATAATTGTCCCAAAGTAGACTCTATGAAAGCACTCGAAGCCCCTAACAGTGCGATGACCCACATCCAGAAAATAGCCCCGGGACCTCCGATGGCAATGGCAGTAGCCACTCCCGCAAGATTCCCCGTACCCACACGGCTGGCGATAGAAATAGCGAATGCCTGAAAAGAAGATACATGTTTCTCTCCCTGTTTTCCTTTGCCGGCGGATTCGCTTAACAGCACGATCATTTCCCGGATCATGCGAAATTGTACAAAGCGTGTCCGTAGGCTGAACCAGACAGCACATCCTAATAACATAATAATTAGAATATACGTCCAAAGTATGTCATTAATCTCGTTGATAAAAGTCATAGTTAAGTATTAAGTATAAAGCATTGTTTGTGGTTATTCGTCTTTTATTCGGAAGTAAAATTTATGATTTTCGAATACAGGTTCCACAATATCATAACGAACAAATTTGGCGAGCAGATGTTCAGCGGCACGTCGTGAAAGTCCGGTTTGTCGACAGTAACGGTTGAGTGAGAGTAAAGTTCCGTGCTCCAGTTGATCGAGCAGGAGCTGTTCACGTTCGGTGTAGCGGATGAGTTCTCCACGGGGGCTATCGCTCTGTTGCCATACACGGAGATGTATGGGAGTTGCCAGAATATTTTCGTCCTTGATGCGGAGATAGGCTAGGGGCTTTCCGGTTTCGTCCTTGGCGTAAACCGGTTTATGTGGAGTTTCTTCGATGGTTGCCACTAACACTTGTCGTCCTTCCACTATGTATGTTTGCAGAGAATATTCCACTTCCGGCACGCAATAAAGTTGTGCGGCAGCTTCAATCATATATTTCTCTTCTTCGGAGCGTACGCCTGCTATTTTTCCGTTGTCCTTCACGCCGATAAGCAATCGTCCTCCGTCGGTGTTTGCAAAGGCCGATAATGTTTTGGCTATTTTGCGTGCGTCGGAAATTTCAAATTTGAAATCCTGTTGCTGATGCTCTCCTTCAGCAATCAATGCATGTATATAATCGGTATCTGTAAGCAGTTTCATGGCTACAAAGGTAGGTAAAAAAGGTGAAAAGCCTTTTTTTTAGGTATTTTTCAAAGATTATTTCAAAAAAAATATTGTTTTTATGCGTTTATTTCGGGAAACAGTGTATTTTTGCGGCACATTATTAACGAAAAAATAAAAGGATTATGAAAGAATTGGTAGAAAAGGTAGCAGCTCTTTATGCTGACTTCTCAAAAGATGCTAACGCTCAGATTGAAAACGGTAACAAGGCAGCAGGAACTCGCGCTCGTAAGGCTTCTCTGGACATTGAAAAAGCAATGAAAGAATTCCGTAAAGCATCTTTGGAAGCTTCTAAAAAATAATTTAGAAGACTACTAGGATATTGAAAAAAGAGGGCATATCGTGAAGCGATATGCCCCTTTTTGTTTTAATGTGGAATGACTTTTTATTGTTTTAGTACGGATAGTGGCAATTATTTATAGCATAAAAGCGGTTCGTTTGGGTGAATCGCTTTTTTAGAAAAGAGATGTCTCCCAAGATGTAAGTCCGGGCTTTTTATATTTTTGTGGTTCTTTTAAATGATTTATTTGCAATTTGTAGGGGGCAAACTTTTTTTCTTCTATACGCATCTCAAATTAAATCGTATATTTGCGAAAAGAATCAAGATCGGGAATGATGAACGAAAACGTCTTAGCTAAACTGAAGATACTTGCAGAATCTGCCAAGTACGATGTTTCCTGTTCTTCCAGTGGTACGGTGCGTTCCAATAAGCCGGGAACGCTGGGAAACACTGTGGGAGGATGGGGGATATGCCACAGTTTTGCCGAGGACGGGCGATGTATCTCGCTATTGAAAATCATGCTTACCAATTATTGCATCTACGATTGTGCCTACTGCGTGAACCGCCGCAGCAACGATCTTCCCCGCGCTACCTTTTCCGTTTCGGAATTGGTGGAGCTGACGATGGAATTCTACCGTCGTAACTATATCGAAGGGCTGTTTCTTAGCTCCGGAGTGGTCCGTAATCCGGACTATACAATGGAGAGACTTGTGCGTGTAGCCAAAGATTTGCGGCAAGTGTACCGTTTTAACGGTTATATCCATCTCAAGAGTATTCCCGGAGCCAGTCGCGAATTAGTGAATGAAGCCGGATTGTATGCCGATCGTCTTAGCGTCAACGTCGAAATTCCCAAAGAAGAAAATTTGAAACTGCTTGCACCGGAAAAAGACCATAAAAGCGTATTTGCTCCGATGAAATACATTCAACAAGGCGTGTTGGAGAGTAAAGAAGAACGGCAGAAGTTTCGCCACGCACCGCGTTTCGCACCTGCGGGACAAAGTACCCAGGTGATTGTGGGAGCTACCTCCGAATCGGATAAAGATATTCTTTTTCTTTCGTCGGCACTTTATGGGCGCCCCACCATGAAACGTGTCTATTACTCGGGCTACGTTTCCGTGAATACGTATGATAAGCGCCTTCCGGCATTGAAACAGCCGCCTCTGGTACGTGAAAACCGGCTCTATCAGGCTGACTGGTTATTGCGTTTTTATCAATTCAAGGTAGATGAAATTGTGGATGATTCCTATCCGGATCTCGATCTCGAGATAGACCCGAAACTCTCGTGGGCTTTGCGTCATCCGGAACAGTTTCCTGTCGATATCAATAAGGCGGATTATGAAATGTTGCTCCGTGTGCCGGGCATCGGGGTGAAGTCTGCTAAGCTGATTGTTGCTTCCCGTCGTTTTTCGCGGCTGGGATTTTATGAACTGAAGAAGATAGGAGTGGTGATGAAGAAAGCGCAATATTTCATCACTTGCAAAGAACTGCCTCTCCAGATGCAGACAGTGAACGAACTTTCTCCGCAACGGGTGCGCAGCTTATTGTTGCCGAAACCGAAAAAGAAAGTGGATGAACGGCAGTTGTTGCTTGATTTTGGTGAGTAATAATAATCTACTATTAGACGATTTACTATTTACTATTTAAGTTAGCATTGTAAAATATCATGTATGCATCGGACGTTAATGATTTCAAAAGTGATACCAAGCGTAGATCGTCTAATAGTAACTTAAATAGTAAATCGTAAATTGTCTAATAGTAAATATGTTTAGTGTTTATATTTATGATAAAACCTTTGATGGGCTGCTGACGGCTGTGTTCGACGCCTATTTCCGCAAGACTTTCCCCGATGCCTTGCTGTCGGAAGGAGATGCTTTGCCTTTATTTTGTGATGAGCTGCATACGGTAGTGACCGATGAAGAAAAGGCCGGGCGTGTGTGGCGGGGATTGCAGAAGAAAGTTTCCTCTTCTGCTTTGGGTTGCCTCACGCAAAGTTGGCTGTCGGAACTTCCGGAAATAGGAATACTTATTTTTCGATATATCCGTAAAGCAATTGATGCACCCCGCTCTATTGAAACCAACTTTGGTGATCCGGATGTTTTGCAATTAGCGCAAATATGGAAAAAAGTGGATGGCGAACGTGTGCACCTGATGCAGTTTGTCCGTTTCCAGAAAGCTGCCGACGGTACATTCTTTGCCGCTTTCGAACCGCAGTATAATGCGCTCCCGTTGACGGTTCACCATTTCAAAGACCGTTTTGCCGATCAGAAGTGGATTATTTACGACATGAAACGCCGTTACGGATTTTATTATGACTTGCAGGAGGTGACGACTATCTCGTTTGATGATGACAGCCGTGAATCCCATTTGATTACGGGGATGCTGGACGAAAGTCTGATGGACAAGGATGAGAAGCTTTTCCAACAACTTTGGAAGACATATTTCAAGGCCATTTGTATCAAAGAACGCATGAATCCGAGGAAGCACAGGCAGGATATGCCTGTACGTTATTGGAAGTATCTGACGGAAAAGCAAAAGTAGATTTCCATTTTGGGAGAGGAGCGAAAGTCTGACTATTCAATTCGCTGCACCGTTACATCCGGAAATTCCTGTATCAGCGAAAGCAGATGCCCTTCATCATTATTCCGTTTCGACTTGATAACCATCGTAACCTGATAATATTCTGTTTCACCCGTGTGTTGCGTTTCCATCTCGTAAGAGACTATCAGGTAGTCTTTAGAGTTGAATCTGTCCGCTATCTGTTTCAGTATGTCTTTGTTGGGAGTTGAGAAAGAAACCATCGAGCTTTTCATTCCGATGCTTTTAAATAGATAGCTAAGTAGTTCCAGTCCGACGAGGGTCAACACCGTGGCGGCAATACCGATGGTGTACATTCCTGCACCTACCGCCAAGCCGATACCTGCTGTTGCCCAGATTCCTGCGGCGGTAGTCAATCCGCGTACAATCTGTTTTTGAAAGATGATGGTTCCTGCACCGATAAATCCGATACCGCTGACAACCTGTGCCGCCACCCGACTGGGATCGAGTGTGACACTACTTTCTTTTATAATTTCCTGAAATCCGTATTGGGAAACAATCATAATCAAAGCACTACCTAGCGACACGAGAAAATGAGTGCGGTATCCGGCTTCTTTGGCACGGTATTCACGATCCAGTCCAATGATGGTTCCCAGTATTCCGGCGACCAATAAACGGATTATAAAATCCATATTCAACATCATGTGTTCAATCTCCTTTCTGTTTTTTATTGTTTGTGGAAAAATGCTTAGGACCATAAATATACAATTATTTCCCCTTTTTGTATCAATCATTTAGTAATATTTGAACGTATCCAATGCATTTTATCGTATATTCGCAGATTCAAATAAATGTTTAATCCCGCGACCGAGCAAATAATGAAGAAAAGAATTTTTTATATAATCAGCTTTCTGGTGATCTTCTGTATGGAGGTGTTGATAGCTTTGTATGTGCGCGACCGTTTCATACGACCTTATGTCGGAGATATGTTGGTTGTAGTGCTGGTATATAGCTTTGTACGTATCTTTCTACCGACGGGGATTCCGCGGATGCCGTTTTATGTCTTTCTTTTTGCCTGTTTTGTAGAAGTCTTGCAATACTTCCGGCTGGTGGAAACATTGGGTGTCACGAACCGCGTAGCCCGAATTGTGCTGGGTTCTACGCTCGATTGGGGAGATATTGCCTGCTATGCTGTGGGATGCGTTTTCATTGTCTTATTCGAGCATTTCGTCCGGCGTAGATCGTAGAGGATTTATTTCTCTTCCGCTTTGGTTTCGGATGGGTCTAGGCTGTGGCCGCAATATTTGCAAAACTCTGCATTATCTTCATGTCCGGAGCGATGGCAGTGGGGACATTCCTTGTCCCTTCTGCGTTTATAGTCTTTCATCATGGAGGCAGATACGATACCTGTGGGTACGGCAATAATCGTGTAACCGATCAGCATGACACAGGCGGAAAGGAATTTTCCGAGGCCGGTGGCGGGAGTAATATCTCCATAACCTACGGTAGTCATGGTGACGATAGCCCAATAGATGCTGTTCGGGATATTGTTGAACTGGGAGTTGGGCTGCGTTCCTTCAATCATATACATTAGCGTTCCGATGGAAGTCACCAGAATGACGACAAACAAGAAGAACACTGCAATCTTCTTACTACTTTCACGCAAGGCAGTGAGCAGCCGTTCCCCCTCATTCAGAAAGTTGAAAAGCTTGAAGACGCGGAACACACGTATCAGGCGGAAGGCACGGATGATGAGTAGATAGCGGGCGCCCGGGAAGAGCAGACCGATGTAAAGAGGCAACGTGGCCAGTAAGTCTACGATACCGAAAAAGCTGAATATGTATTTCCGGGGACGGGGTGAACAGTAGATTCTCGTCAGGTATTCGAAAGTAAAGAAGCCGGTGAAAAGGAATTCCATAATGACGAACGGAGTCGTCAGGTAGGTGGGGATGCTTTTCAGGCTTTCGATGATGACGAGCAATACGCTGACCAGGATACAACCGATAAGAACCACGTCGAACAACTTCCCCGCAGGGGTGTCCGATTCGAAGATGATGACGTATAACTTTCGTTTCAGTTTCTCGTCATGCAAAAAACGATGGATTCTTTCTTTCAGTTTCATATCAATAGTGTTTGGCCGGAATTAAAGAAAAAGCCTTTTTAGTCGATGACCCACTGTTTATTGTAGGCAACGGTCTTTTGCGGGTTGTAATACATTCCCTCTTGTGTAGGAATATAGAGAATGTATGTCTTTCCGGTCTTGTTTTTCAATGAAGTGTCGCGCAGCCAGGGGTTGGCATCACGAAGTTGGGCATAGGTGATTCCCTGTGATTTTGCGTAGTCGTTCAGATCGTCGATAGAAGTGTTGACGGTTACCTCTTTATAAGGAATAGGCGGATACAGATGTTCCCGTTTCAAGAGGAATCCGTAACGTTGCGGGTTATTGAATATTTCTTTGACTGCCAGCAGGCGGAACATATAGCGGGAAGTCTCTTCTACCAGCCATAAGTCCATGGCATGACTTGCCAACTGCTTTTCAAGTTGGGAGGAGATACGTCCCTGTCCGGCGTTGTAAGCGGCGGAGACTGCTATCCAGTCGCCATATTTGGCATATGCCTGTTTGAAATATTTGCAGGCGGCTACCGTTGCTTTTTCGATGTGATAGCGTTCGTCTACGTTCTCATTCACTTCGAGTCCGAATTCCCGTCCGGTAGCAGGCATGAATTGCCATAGACCTGCTGCTCCTGCCGGAGAGCGTGCGATGTTATTCAGATTGCTCTCGATGACCATCAGGTATTTGAAGTCATCAGGAATACCGTTTGCTTTCAGTATCGGTTCGATGATGGGGAAGTAACGGTTGGCACGCTTGATTAATAACATGGTGGTGGAGTGCATATAGGTGAAGGCCATCATCTCGCGGTCCATCCGTTCGCGGCGGTCATAGCGCCGGAGGTCAATCGTTTCCCCGTCGAAGGTGACCTGTGCGGGAACAGTAGGCGGAGTGACACAATAAGGCACTTCCGATTTGGCGGAATGTTGTTCGTTCACTTGGCTGCTGCCTGTCAATATTGGGATGGAAGCACCGATGCAAAATACTAATATAAGTGTAAGAATATAGTTGATTTTCATTTGTCTTTTCATTTTATAACCTTTTTGGATGCTTCAATGTTTACGTCTATCTTGCAAAGATAGCCTCATTTTGCTTTTTTCAAAGAACTTTTCTTGCATTTTATACGTTTTTCTAATAGAGTTAAAATAAACAACGAATCAAGATGAATATAGCAATGACCGGAGCTACCGGATATATAGGTAAACATCTTTCTAATTATCTTACAGAAAAGGGCGGACATCGGATCATTCCTCTAGGAAGGTCGATGTTTCGCGAAGGTATGTCCGGTTATTTGATTTAGACACTGACCCATTGTGATGTTGTCATCAACCTGGCAGGTGCACCTATCAATAAACGTTGGACACCGGAATATAAACAGGAGCTTTTCAACAGTCGTATTGTCGTAACCAATCGTATTATCCGCACTTTGAACGCAGTCAAAACGAAACCGAAACTGATGATTTCGGCTTCTGCCGTAGGTTATTATCCTTCGGAAGCGGAGGTGGACGAATATACCCGTACCCGTGGAGAAGGTTTTCTGTCCGATCTTTGCTATGCGTGGGAAAAAGAGGCGAAACACTGTCCCGAACCTACAAGGCTCGTTATTACACGCTTCGGCGTAGTGCTTTCTCCGGACGGGGGAGCGATGCAGCAGATGCTTCGCCCTTTGCAAGCCACCAAGATAGCCACCGCCATCGGTCCCGGTACACAGGTTTTTCCGTGGATATCGATACGGGATCTTTGCCGTGCAATGGAGTTCTTTATCACTCACGAAGAGACATATGGGGTATATAACCTGGTTGCTCCGCAGCAGATCTCGCAATATGCTTTCACCCGTGCGATGGGAAAGGCTTATCGGGCATGGACAACGATGGTAGCTCCGCAACGAATTTTCCGTATCTTATATGGTGAAGCGGCATCTTTCCTGACTGCTGGCCAGAGAGTTCGCCCAACGCGTCTGACGGAGGCGGGATTTCATTTTTCCATTCCCAATGTCGGACGTCTTTTCAGAGGTACGGACCATAGTACGGTTACCTCTCTCGATCTGCACCGGTATATGGGACTTTGGTATGAAATAGCCCGCTACGAGAACCGTTTCGAACACGGACTGGTAGATGTCACGGCCACTTACACGCTTCGTCCCGACGGTACGATTCGTGTGGAGAACCGGGGATGCAAGCGCAATTCTCCTTACGATATCTGCAAGACTGCCAACGGACACGCCAAGATACCCGATCCCGCGCAACCGGGTAAACTGAAAGTCTCTTTCTTCCTTAGTTTCTATTCTGATTATTATGTCTTGGAACTGGATGAAGAGAATTACAATTATGCCCTGATAGGCAGCAGTACTGATAAATATCTCTGGATACTAAGCCGTACACCCCAACTGCCGGAAGAAATCAAGAAGAAACTCGTCACCGCTGCCGAACGTCGTGGATACGATACGAGCCAGTTGAAGTGGATCGAGCAACTCTGATCGCAGGCATATACATATATCAGTTTATGCAATCCGCACCTAATAAATAATATAAGATTGTTTAGCGAAAGTATTTAACGGACGATAAACCAACTTTAAAACAACAGCAATTATGAATTACGAAATTATTCATCAGCCCGAACAAAAATTGTTCAAGACAGAAGTAGACGGTCGCACCGCCTTTGTACAATATCGCCTGATAGGTGATTCTCTTGATATTATCCACACAATTGTGCCACAACCCATTGAAGGGCGGGGATTGCCGCTGCTTTGGTAAAAGCTGCTTACGCCTATGCATTAGCTAACGGGATGAAGCCGAAAGCAACGTGCTCTTATGCAGTGAAGTGGTTGGAAAGACACCCGGAAATAAATGGTTAAATACTCGCTTTTGATTCGTCGGAAAAGGAAATAATATTATCTTTGTAATTGGAAATCAATGAAGAAAAATAGTGTTATGATAAAAGAAGGTGAAAAGGTAAAAGTGGATCCTAGGTTAACGGGACTCGATGAATGGATAGAGGGTACAGTAATTGATATTGAACATAATCCGTTCAAAGGCTTAGTTATAGCGATTCGTGATAAATTTAACCGTATTTTCTTTGGTGAGCAGAAATATTTTATTCCTGTAAATGAGGATAATGTATGTATGCAATAGCCTTTGATATGGTCATTACAGACCTACGTGCCAATTATGGAGAGCCTTATAACAATGCCTATTTTGAAATAAATAAAGTGTTGCGTCAGTATGAGTTTTATAATACGCAGGGTAGTGTATATCTAACAGAGAAAACTGATATGGCAAATCTTTTTCGTGCAATTGACGCATTGAAACGTATTCCTTGGTTTCAGGCGTCAGTTCGTGATCTTCGTGCGTTTCGTGTAGAAGACTGGTCGAACTTTACGGATTTTATAAAAGAAAATAAGTAGATAAGCTTTCAGGTCTGAATATGTATTCATGCCTGAAAGCTCCTTTTATTTCTCAATTACTGTTTCCACCTCTTCAACTGTGGAAAGTACTCCTTCATCGTTTTCCGTGCTTCCTCCACTGTGTATTTCACTTCCGAGTCTTTATTGAACTCATCCAGATAATTCAGATTAAGCTCGATCATCTCGTCCATGGTACACTCTTTCGTGAAATGTCCGTCCGCATAGCAATAGTGGCAATAATCTTCGTTCTTGCTACCGTCCGTTTCTTTTCCAAAAAGTTGAGTCGTCTATCGGCATACCGCAACTTTGACAAAATTTTTGTTCCATCTTTTTTTGTTAGATTATAAGTTTATGTTACAAGACAAATGTAAGTAGAAATATTGGAAAAGAAGTAATCCGGTCTTGCTATTTATTCATTTATTTCTTTCCTGGTTTGCTTTTGGTGTTAATTGGTTTTCACGGGCAGCCGTTTCCACATCCAACGGGGAATCATTTTCCAGAAAAAGACCAGTATCCGGTAGCGCCAGTCGATCACTACTATCCGTTGTTTCCGCTCCAGTGACCAGGCGATGTGACGTCCCACTTTCGTTGCATCCATTAATAGCGGATAATGTTTCCCGTCGTTGAGCAAGTCGGTGGCAACAAATCCGGGACGGATATCGGTAAAACGGATATTCAGTTTTTGTAAATATGAAAGTTGTTCGAGAGCATCTATGTAAGTGTTCTGGAAGCGTTTGGTGGCAGAGTAGGCAGGAGCCACTCCAAGTCCTTTCGTTCCCGCGATGGAACTGATGACTGCCAGGTGGCCGCCTCCGCTTTTCCTGAAATAGATGAAAGCGGTATCCACCATGCGGATAAATCCCTCTACATTCGTGTATGCTGTGTTCAGCTCCACCTCCATGTTCAGATTCGTGTTCTGGAAACCGATGCCCGAACTAAGAAGAAACAAATCCATGCCGCCCACCTTGTCGATGAGCATATTCAATTTCTCGCCTGCATCTTCCTGGGTTACGTCCAACGCTTGAATTTGAATCTGATCCGGTGCTGCCCGTTGCAGGTTTTCGAGAGCGGATTGCCGTCTGCCGGCTACTCCGATTTGCCATCCATCCAGTAACAGACATTTTGCAACTTCTTGTCCGATGCCGGAGGTAGCGCCAATGATAATGGCTTTTTTCATTACTGATTTTTTTAGTAAGTTATAGGTTCAATAAATGTCGTATGGCCTGCCAGGGTGCATAAAGCAACATCCTCGGTCCGGAGAAACGCATCACCTGTCGCATTCGTTCGCGCATGACGGGTTTGTAACAATGTACGGTGCATTCCTTGCATGCACTCTTCTTCTCTCCAAACGGACAATGGTCGAGACGTGCGTGGGCATAGCGGAGCAACTCTTCACAGTCGGCACAAAGAATTGTATTTTTTTCTTTTTTCCGGCAATAGAGGCGGATCATCAACTCTACCGTTTTCTTTTCGTGCGCAATGCGTGATGCTTTCATCTCTTTCTTTTTTACACTTTGGAATGACAAAGATAGCGAAGATTATGCAGAAATGCAGGCGTATTCTGTTAAAATACACCTTCTTCTTTTTTCTATTTTGAAAAGCACCCTTTCATTTTGGTAGGGTGTTTAGAGATTACTTTTTCAAAATGAAAAAAATATTGCATTGATTACAAGCTAATTATCAGAATCCTTTTCATTTTGGCATACTCTTGGCTATGAGGGGAACATACAAAATAATTCATGAGTTATGGAAGAGTACATTTCAGATAACAGTCTGTATATTCGGAGTAAGAATAATAGCATGATTAACCGGAAGATGATAGGGCGCGTGCTGGGTATGTTGCTATTCATCGAATTGGGGATGTTCTTACTTTGTGCCGGAGTGTCGGCTGGTTACGGGGAAAGTGATTATAAATACTTTCTTTACACCTGTATCATCAATGCTGTGGTAGGCGGATTGTTACTGCTCTACGGACGGGGAGCGGAGAATAAGATGAGCCGGAGAGACGGATATTGTGTGGTCACTCTTTCATGGGTGTTTTTTACCTTTTTCGGCATGCTTCCTTTTTATTTTAGCGGAAGCATTGATACGATAACCAATGCCTTTTTCGAAACTATGTCCGGGTTTACCACTACAGGAGCTACTATTCTCGATGATATTGAATCCCTTTCCCACGGTATGCTTTTCTGGCGAAGCCTGACGCAGTGGATCGGTGGTTTGGGGATTGTGTTTTTCACGATTGCCATTCTTCCTATCTTTACCACGGGAGGAGTGTAACTCTTCTCTGCTGAATCTACGGGAGTGACGCACGACCGTACCCATCCGAAAATCAATGTCATGGCCAAGTGGTTGTGGACAATTTATCTGGTATTGACAGTTTCGGAAACTGTCTTATTGATGTTTGGGGGCATGAGCTTGTTTGATGCCATTTGCCAGTCGTTTGCCACTACTGCTACGGGCGGATATTCTACCAAGCAGAACAGTATATCTTACTGGAATTCTCCGTATATAGAATATGTGGTGGCTATCTTTATGATTGTTTCCAGTATCAACTTCTCTTTGTTTCTGATGTGTTTGAAAGGAAAAGTCGGTCGTTTATTCAAAGATGAAGAGTTACACTGGTTTCTGGCGTCAGTGGGTATCTTGACTTTTCTTATCACGTTGGCGCTCGTCTTTCAAAATCATTATGACTGGGAACTGGCTTTCCGGAAAGCATTGTTCCAGGTGTCTACGGTGCATACTTCCTGCGGTTTTGCTACGGATGATTATAATATGTGGCCTCCTTTCACGTGGTTACTGTTGTTCATTGCGATGCTTTCGGGAGGGTGTACGGGTTCTACCAGTGGAGGTATCAAGAATATGCGGTTGCTGATTGTGGCACGTGCCATTCGGAATGAGTTCAAACATCTGCTCCACCCGAATGCCGTGCTTCCGTACGTATCAATAAGCAGACGGTGTCTTCTTCTATCGTAACTACCGTATTGATTTTCTTTGCTTTTTATCTGGTTCTGATCCTGATTGGGTGGACGGCTCTTTTGTTTTTGGGAGTTGGCTTTTCCGAGTCCGTCAGTACGGTTATTTCGAGTATAGGCAATGTCGGTCCGGGATTGGGAACTTGCGGGCCTGCATATTCGTGGAATTCTTTACCTGATCTGGCAAAGTGGATACTTTCTTTTCTGATGCTGGTGGGACGTCTGGAATTGTTTAGTGTACTCCTGTTGTTTTATCCGGGATTCTGGAAGAATAGATAAACTGTAAATCATGAACGGGCTTCTGAAACATCGTTGGAAGGGTTTGTGGTTGACGGAAACAATCTGTATCTTTGCGGCATGAAAAAGTTATTATGTCCGCAATGCAAGATTGCAGCCATGTATGTGAAGAATGAGCAGGGTGAAAGGCTACTGGTTTATGTGCTCGAAAATGGTGAAGTTGTTCCCAAATATCCGGAAGATTCGATGGAGGGCTTCGATTTGACAGAAGTCTTCTGCCTGGGATGCTCGTGGCATGGTTCACCTAAACGGTTGGTGAAACGATAGACCGGGAGACTCATGCTCTCATACTGATTTTTTTGATTTATGTCAACTAAAAGAGGAACGCAAATCAAGAACTAATTCATTGAATTTTCCGTATCTTTGCGCCCGATTTTAGAACATAGACGTATGGCAACTTCTAAAGAAATGACGGCAGGGCCGGCATTACCTCTGATTTTTAATTTCACTCTGCCGCTTTTGTTCGGCAATCTGTTGCAGCAAACGTATTCGCTTGTTGATGCTGCAATTGTAGGAAAGTTTTTGGGAATTAACGCGTTAGCTTCTGTTGGAGCCAGCACATCAGTGGTGTTTCTCATTCTGGGTTTCTGCAACGGATGTTGCGGAGGATTCGGTATCCCCGTGGCACAGAAGTTTGGGGCGAGGGATTATAGTACGATGCGCAGTTATGTGACCGTTAGTCTGAAACTGGCTGCGGGAATGTCTGTGGTGATTGCTCTTCTCACCTGTATTTTATGTGAGGATATTCTTCAGATGATGCGTACACCGGAGAATATATTCGAAGGGGCGTATGCTTATCTGCTTGTCACGTTTATCGGGGTACCGTGTACTTTTTTCTATAATCTTCTTTCGAGCATTATCCGTGCGTTGGGAGACAGTAAGACGCCTTTTTGGTTTCTGCTGTTTGCGGCTGTTCTGAATATCATTCTTGATTTGTTCTGTATTCTGGTACTTGGTTGGGGAGTGGCGGGAGCTGCTATTGCTACTGTCTTTTCGCAAGGATTGTCGGCTGTTCTCTGCTACATTTATATGTATCGTAAGTTTGAAATATTGCAGGGTACTCCGAAAGAACGCCGGTTCCAGTCGAAGCTGGCTAAGACGTTGCTCTATATCGGTGTGCCAATGGGATTGCAGTTTTCCATTACGGCTATTGGCAGTATCATGCTTCAGAGCGCGAATAATGCGTTGGGTACGGCGTGTGTGGCAGCTTTTACTTCTGCGATGCGTATCAAAATGTTCTTTATCTGCACGTTCGAGAGTCTGGGAATTGCGATGGCTACATATAGCGGACAGAATTACGGAGCGGGTAAACCGGAACGTGTCTGGTTGGGAATCAAGGCTAGTGCTCTGATGATGATTATTTATGCGGCTTTCACGTTCCTTCTTCTGATGGTAGGGGCTAAATATTTCGCGTTGATCTTCGTAGACCCGTCGGAAACGGAGATTCTGCTGGATACCGAGTTGTTCCTGCATGTCTCCTGTATGTTTTTCCCGATGCTTGGATTGTTGTGCATCTTGCGTTATACCATTCAGGGAGTAGGCTTTACCAATCTTGCCATGTTTTCCGGAGTGGCGGAGATGATTGCTCGTATTCTTGTCAGTCTCTATGCCGTACCAGTATTTGGTTTTATTGCTGTCTGCTACGGTGATCCGATGGCTTGGATAGCGGCAGACTTATTCCTCGTGCCGGCCTTTATCTACGTTTATCGCAGGTTGAAGAAGCAGGTATTTACGAATAGTCAGGTTACGCAAACGGTGGCATGATTGCCGGTTGGTGGCTTGCGTAACCCGACTTGCAGTTTGCATAACCCGGTTTGTGGCTTGCGTAACCTGGTTTGCTTTGATTTTATTTCGGATATTTTAATCTTGTACAGGGTATAGCGGGTTTCCGCTTTCGTCTACCTCTGTCCATTCTTTCACACTGACATTGGCGAATGAGATGGAGTTTTCATTGATAACTGCCCGGAAAAGGTATGAATTTCCGGCTGACAGGAGGTTGTTGGGTGGAGTGAGCGGAGTGGTGTAGGTACGTGAAAAGCTTTCTCCGTTTACCATCAGCTCCAGTGTCAAAGTCATGGGAGAGGAGCTCTTTACGGGTAACATAATATATTGTACGGTGAAGTCGTTGATTCCCATATCGGCTGCTTTGTCATAGCTGACTTCCGAAGTGATGATACCTGTTGACAAGTCCATGATTGCGCCCGGTTTCGGTCGGAGTGATGGTAGCGGAAAGTATCTTGTTTAAAGTGATATTTTCTCCTCCAGCGATCGCTACAACTACTTGCGTGGCTGCGTGTTGGTAGGTTATGGGGATATTTATCTGTGAACTGGCGATGTCCTGATGAACCGCGTGCCACCAAAGATAATCTACTCCGTTGGATAAAGGTTCGGATAGTCCGTTGGTGAAAGTAGGCGCCGGGCTGGTGGAATTGCATGATACGGCATAAAAGCTATAGATAGCATTGCTCAAATACATTTTATATCCTAGATTTCCTGTCAGTACACCGGGGGAGGAGGTGACATAGTTGCCTTGAGCAACGGGAGCGCCTGTGATATTGTTCGATGTGTTGCTATATAGGCACATAGCCAGCTCTGCAATCCTTTTCCCATCGGAGACATGGCACGCGTTATATTTCTTCCTTCTACGGAAGCACTGAAAGTAATCAGCGCATTCTCTTTGGCCGGATTACCGTTGTTGTCATCATTGCCGGAGCCGGATGAGCCTCCGTTATTTTCTTCGTCAGGATAGTTGATGTAGATATTGTTTTTGGAGCAGGCTCCCAGTAGCAGCATTGCTAAAGCAGATACGGCTAAATACTTTGTAATGCGGAATTTGATGTCCATAGTCAGGTTCTTTTTGAAAATTAGTAATTACCCCTATATACATTTCAAAAAGAATTTGGTTCATGGCTTAATCATATTTTTTATGGAAATCGGCCTCTTTCTGTATGCAGAGAATGTCTCCGTATATGGGATGGCGAAACTCTATATATTCGGCATGGAGGTATAGTCTGTCTGCTTTCTTTCCGTAGAGTTCGTCTCCAAGTATGGGGCATCCCAAGCCTTCCGGATGAGCTGCGTGTACCCGTAACTGATGTGTGCGTCCGGTCAATGGATAGAAGATAATCCGGGTGTATTTTCTTGACTCATTGATACTCCTTTCTGATTCATCAATCCTGTTTGATTCGTTGAAAGTGTTTTCAGATTTACTGGTAATTCTTTCAGACTCACTGATGATCTGATATTCTGTAATCGCTTCTTTCCCGTGTTCTCTACTGACCATTTGCCGAGGACGGTCGAGAGAGGATTCAGACAAAGAGGGAGTTCGATTCTTCCTGTATTTCCTGTTCTTTCTGCTTTTGCTGTTTTTTTTCGTTGATACAGTTTCCTTTGCTATTAATAGCTTTCTCTGCTATTGGCTTTGTCTCCTTCTCTGTTTTTATTATCGCCCCATCCAACACCGCCACATAGCGTTTCTTAATACTTCTGTTTGCAAATTGTGCCTGTAAATCCTGATGTACCTCTTTTGTTTTGGCAACGAGCAATAATCCTGAAGTAGCCATATCGAGCCGGTGTACAATCATAGGACCGGTAGCTTCGGGATATTTTTTCTTCAAACGATGATAGACTGAATCTCTGTCCTCTGCTTTTCCCGGAACGGACAACATCCCTGCCGGTTTATTGACTACCAGTAACCATTCATCCTCAAACACGATTTCTAGTTCTTCCTCTTCATGAACAGGATTCAGCAGTGGATTTTCGTCTACCTCCAATCCTTGCAACATGTGTTGTAGAATCGGTTCGCACTTCCCTTTACAGGAAGGATAATAATATCCGTGATGCCGGATTTCGTTTTTAGGAGAGTCCCCCCACCAGAATTCAGCCATAGCCAATGGCTTTAATTGATGAAGATACGCATATTGCAATAACTTAGGCAAAGCACATTCACCCGCACCGGCAGGAGGAACTTTCTGAACCGTTTGCTCGAAAATAGTATATAAATCTTTCACCTCTCCTTGGGCATTTAGCATCCGGAACTGTTCGAATAATTTTCTTTGTAAAGCTGCCGAACGTTCTTTTCGTTCGGTTTTCAGTCGTTCTATTTCAATATCGAAGTGCCTGACTTCCGTTTCGAGCTCTTCCAATCGTTTCTTCCATTCCTTTTCCAGTCGTTTGTATTCCGCCTTTTGGTATTGGCTTTCCCGAATCAGGGAGGCTTGTTCTTCTTCGGAAAGCTCCGGAGATGACTGGCGGCGAATCTCTCTCGCCTCCTTTGCCATTTTAAGCTCCGCTTTTGCTTGATTCAAAACAGCTTTAGCCTGTTCCGTTTCTATCTTCCATTTCTCTTTTGAATCGAGATAAGAACTACTGTTTTCCAGTTCACGAATACGGATATTAATGGCAGAAATCTGTTCTTCTTCGATTTTGAAGAATCCCTCCGGTTGTAATAGGTCATAAACAGGAGGAACGAAATAAGGATGCAGATTCTTTCCGTCCAGATTGCCGGAGAAAGCTGCAAGATAACCAATCTGATTTTCTTCGTTGTTTGTTATTCCGTTGTCCGTTTGCACAATCAACACTCCAAACATCTTTCCGGAAGCCAATTCCTCTTGCCATTCTTTCCGGCTTGAAATATACTCTTTCACTTCTTCCGCCGCTAATACGCACAACGGATGCGGCGTATAGTGGAAAGGATAAGTGAATTTCTCCGGCAACGCAAGGTGAGAAACGGGCTTCTTGAAAAAATGTATCATTGGTTTTATATATGAATGAATGTGATTACCTTTGCAAAAGTAAGGCAAATCCGCGAATTTTATTCTATATTTGTTTGAGAGTTTGAGTGAGATAACGTGGACGTTTGAATGAAATTGTATGGATAGGATAGAAGAAAAACCAAAATTTGCCTTTCTTGGTAACAGCCACATGGCATTCTGGGCACTGAATGTATATTTCCCTCAATGGGAATGTCTGAACTACGGTGCTCCCGGAGAAGGGCTGGCGTATGTCGAGTCTTTTGCGGTAGACACTTCCGATTGCCAGGTAGTTATTCAGTTCGGAAGTAATGACATCTATCAGTTGAACGATGAAAATATAGATGAATATGTAGAGCGTTATGTAAAAGCGGTTCTTGCCGTCCCTTCACTGAAAACATATCTTTTCTGTATTTTTCCGCGTAATGATTACGATGATTACAGTACGGCTGTGAATAAATTTATCCAGATCCTTAACCGGAAGATACACGAAAAATTGCAGGGAACAGATATTGTCTATCTGGACGTATTCAATCGTTTATTGCAGGATGGCAGGCTGAATCCGGAGTTGACTCTCGACGATTTACATTTGAATGGTAAGGGGTACAGTATTCTGACAGAAGCACTGAAACAGGCTTTCAGTTTGTAAAACATACCTAAATACTTCATTCCTTGCTTTTATTTATAAATTTGGTGGCATATCAGTTTATTTTTCCTATTTTTGTCCCCAATTTAATAGTAAATAACCCCCATAAAAACGATAAGACTTATGGAAAAAGTAATTATCAATTCGTACGAAGAATTCGAAAAACTAGTAGGCCAACAGATAGGTGTTTCCGATTATGTGGAACTCTCGCAGGAACGTATCAATCTTTTTGCTGATGCAACGCTGGATCATCAATGGATTCATGTAGATACGGAACGTGCTAAAGTAGATAGCCCTTATCATAGCACGATTGCTCATGGCTACCTGACATTGTCTATGCTTCCTTACCTGTGGAACCAGATTATTCAGGTGAACAATCTAAAAATGATGATCAACTACGGCATGGACAAAATGAAATTCGGTCAGGCTGTATTGTCAGGACAGAGCATCCGTCTGGTGACTACTTTGCACTCGCTGACTAATCTGCGTGGTGTGGCAAAAGCGGAAATCAAGTTTGCTATCGAAATAAAAGACCAACCAAAGAAGGCGTTGGAAGGAATTGCTGTGTTCCTTTATTATTTCAATTAATGGCAAGCTGTTAAAGAAACAGATTTTATCCCCGGAAATGATCGAAATACGTCTTAAAAGTTAGATACAAAAACTTTTGGGATGTGCTTCAGATGGATCGTTTCCGGGGATAATTTTATCCTTTTACTCCCATAAATCTGAACGGCTGTGCCGGTTTAAACTCTTTCGTTGCATTTCCATGATAAGTTTCACCGTTGGCGATAGATAATTTGAGTACCGGAGCTCCTTCCGACAAGTCTGTTTCCCGTAAGTTTACCCAAAATGTATTAGGTGTCAGACTTGATTCGAAGAAGTAGAGCAAATTCTTACTATCCGATACCGTTCTCCATTGTGTGGTGGAAATTTCCGGAAATTCGGGAGTGGATATGCCATAAGGAACAGAAGTATTACGGATAACGCTGAATACGCTTGCTATGGCTATTCTCACATCATCTGTTTGGGGCAGGGCATTGATATAAAAACTGGCTCTTGCAAAACGGTCGGACGGACGGTTGGTTCCGGGCAGGAAGCTCAATCCGCCTATTGATTTCCAGTATTCGTTTAGTGCCAGTTGCTTGTTGTAGGTAGGGGAGTTGGTCATTACTTTGTACTCCTTGCTGTGGTAAACAGTCAGCTTTCCACCCGTATATTCGAATATCGCACAATCGCCCGTTGCGTCGGAAATAGATAAATGCAAGGTTGCCAGGCGGGAGCCATCCGGCATCATATCCGATACTACTTGAAAAGTATTTTCATCAATGGCGGCCACGGCCTCGTCTACGGTGGCGAAGTTATCCAGCATATATTGCACCCATGCAGTAATGGCAAGTCCCGGTTTGCTCTTATCCCTGATGGGATACTCTGTTTCGGGCAACCATAACAGATTGGCAACCAAACCTTTTCTCATTCATACCGTCCGTGCTGGCGATCTCGAAAGCGGAAGTTACTACACTGCCATACTTGGAAGTCCATTTCAAAGAGTTGCTTCCCGTTTCTCCATTTCTCTCCATACCTTTGGGAAACACCCAAAGATTACTGTGCATTTCTGTTTTCCAATCCATAGACCGGCCGGTTGCCACCATTCCATTCTTTCCTGAATAAACGACTCTTGTACACATAATTTTAATTTCTAGTTATAGGTTTATTATAAGCTGCTTTTACAGGGAATCCAACGGATGCGAATTCATTCCGCAAAAACATATTCTCAAAACAATAACGTTCCATTTATGTTTTAGATAAGTATCAGATATTAATAAAGTATCAAAAAACAGGAATTATGTCATTAAGTAGTCTTCTAATCATATTTTCGTCTTCGTTTATGGCGCTGTTTCCGGTGATAAATCCTTTAGGAAACGGTTTTGTCGTCAATGGATTTTTTGCAGACCTCGATCCTCAACAACGGAAAGCAGCCATTCAGAAGCTGACACTCAACTTTATAATGATCGGTGTAGGGACATTGGTGATAGGACATTTGTTTCTGTTGATTTTCGGTTTGGCTATTCCTGTTATTCAGTTGGGAGGTGGAATGCTGATTTGTAAAACGGCAATGGAGCTGTTGGGCGATTCAGGTTCGTCTGATAAAGAAGAAGCCAGTAAGAATGTAGACGGTTTCAGATGGAAAAACATCGAACAGAAGATATTTTATCCTATCACGTTTCCTATCAGTATCGGTCCGGGCAGTATATCCGTGATCTTTACTTTGATGGCATCTGCCAGTGTTAAAGGCAAATTGTTGCAAACTGGGATTAATTATTTAGTCATTGCGCTTGTCATAATCTGTATGGCGGCTATCTTCTATGTGTTTCTTTCGCAAGGACAGAGGTTCATTCAGAAATTGGGACCTGTAGGAAATCAGATCATTAATAAGCTCGTTGCCTTTTTTACTTTCTGCATCGGTATTCAGATTTCCGTCACAGGTATTTCCCAGATATTCCATCTGAGTATACTCTAATTGAACGGTGAGATAAAAGCGATAGAAATTATCTGTTTTTCTTTGCTTTCATAGCCTTTAGGGTGTTTCTTCGTACAGAGCGGATAGCGGGAACCAGTAAGTCGGGCTCCATGATTTCCAGCATTGTGCGTAATTCCTGTTGCAGTTCCGGGATGGAGCGCGTCAGTTGATAAGCCAGTTTCATGCAGAGCGATTGCACGCCCGGTGGTTCCTCGCGGGATATCATGCGTTCCATGCAGAAATCAAGGAAATCCACTCGTGGCGGGTCGGCGGCAGGTTGCTGGCATATCAGGTTCAGGATCATTCTCCGCTTTCCCGAATGTGGACAGGTCATTGCCGCGTCAATCAACTCGTCCTGTCGCTGGCTTAACCATTCTACATCTGCTTTGGAGAAATGAGTACATACCCACAATGCCTGATAGGAAACAATGTGGTCTTTGTCGAATATCAGCTGGTAGACTTCTTCTCTAAGACGCTCGTCGTCCTGTATGAAATGGAGTACTTCTCTGATATCTTCAATGTGTACACGTTCGGATAATCTGGCACGTAAGTTCATGTTTCTTTTTTCGCTCAACGTTTTTGGGAAATTAATCTCTATTAGTTGGAATCAGCTTCCGGCAGTTGTAAATGAAGAATGGGGAAAGGTTTACCCATGCTGTCCGTTTCATCTCTGCCAATGATCTGGAATCCCAGATGGAGATAGAACTGAAGTGCTTTTTCATTCTGTTCGTTGACATCTACTTTATCCATATGTTTTTTGTCTCTTGCATATTCTAGTAGTCGCTTGCCGTATCCTTTTCTCTGCTCGCCAGGGTATACAAACAACATTTCGATCAGTTCGTCGCTTAGTCCCATGAAGGCGGCAATCTTTCCGTTGGCATTCCGGATAACAAAAAGTTCAACAGCGGGTAGATAATGCTTCCGCACCAGTGGTTTATAGAACTGGATATCTTCTTCCGTCAGGAAATCATGCGTGTGGCGGACGGACGTTTCCCATACATGGAGGATTTCATCATAGTCTTCCGGAGTAGGTTGGGAGATGCCGGGCAGGTAGTAGCATTGGTGGTCATAGATGTTTCCGTTGTAAGTCAGTTCTGCCTGATGAAGTGTACCTTCGTAGATGAAACCGTTCTTTTTCAGTACTTTCTGCGAACGTTTATTGTGCGGGTAACAAGTAGCTGTGATGAGGCTAAGCCGCAATTCTTCAAAGCCATAGTTGAGGACGCCCTGCACTGCTTCAGTCATGTATCCTTTGCCCCAATAGTTCTCGTCGAGCCAGTAACCCAACATTCTCACTTGCGGGTTTTCGCGTTTAGGATCGGGGATGATTCCTACGGAACCGATCAGCTGTTGCGTTTCTTTTAGTATCATTGCCCATATACCCTCTTGGTTGATAAATGTGGAATGGAGTATACGGCGGGATTCGTCCAATGTCGGTGGGGTGGCCATCCGGCATTATTCCCCAAATTTGGGTTTTGGCAACAGGCGAAAAATGCTTCTGCATCTTTTTCTTCAAAAGGGCGGAGAAGCAAGCGTTCTGTATCGAGCGTTACGGGATGAATACTTTCTGTTTCAGTGTTTTCTGTTTCAGTTTCCTGTCTTGCTTTGTTTTTCGATTCGTTTGCAGTTCTCCGATATACACACTCAATTCGATTTCCATCAGGATCGAGCACTACACTTTCAAAGTATCCGTCTCCCGAAGTACGCGGTTCACCGGCGATGGTATATCCTTCCGAACGCATCTGTTCGGTGAAGCGTAATACTTCTTCCTGGCTGGGAAGGTGAAAGCAAAGTGTGTTAGTCCGACCCTGTTTTCTTCAATGGGTGTGTTTTGTACGTCTGTACGACTCATGAGTTCCAAGTCAGTTCCCTCTCCGAAAGAGACAAAGTATGACTCAAATCCTTTCTTGGGATTAATGTATTTCTCATTGCTTTTTCCTCCCAGGAAACGGACATAAAATTCTTTTAATTCTTCCAGCCGGAAGGTCCAAATGGCAATATGATGTAGTTTCATATAAATGAATTTTCTAATTTCTATTACTTTGTTTCAATCTTCATTCGTACCGAATGTACTTTGTCTCCATCTTAATGCTGCATTACATATTCGTAAACGATGCGGGAAATATCAGCGATAGTCTGACTGTTCGCCTGACTGTTTTCTTCAGAATCCTTCACGAAGACAGCTATGCTATAAATACGTCCATCGGGTAAAAGTACGAAACCGATGTCGTTACAACCGATCTGTTGTCCTTTCGCATTACGGTCTCCCGTTCCGGTTTTGTGGCCTACGGTTACTTTTTTTATCAAGCAACGGAGCAACCAAACGGTCTTGCCCGGTTTGACATTCCACCATTGTCTGATATATAAAGTCTTTGTACACTTTGGGAAACAATGGCTTCTTACGGAATATTTCCACTAATTCGGCTGCGGCTAACGGAGTAGTCCAGTTTTCATAACATAGGTTCAAGTCTTCGTGCATGGCAGTTTCCGTACCGACAATGGCACATTCCCGAATTCCTAGTGAATGGATATACTTGTTTACGGCATCCGGACCTCCCTGATAATCAAAAAGAATATCGCAGGCATTGTTGTCACTCTGCTGAAGTGTGTATCTTAGCAAGTCGGCAATGCTCATTTCAATTCCCCCTTGCGGATATTTATCTCGTAGCGGACTGTAAGTATCCGGCTTTAAATCCGATTTTTTAATGGGTAACCGGGTTTCCAGCGATTGCCTCTGTTTTCCCATATAATCGGCCAATGCTAATGCCTGATGAAACTTGAATACGCTCATCAACGGGTAGTGCATGTCATTATTGACAGTTACCGTATCTTTTCCATTAATAATAACGGCAATCCCTATTTCAGCTTTCTTTCTTTGATAGCTTCTTTCAACTGTGTCTCAAGTTGAGTTTGTCGAGCAAACAGGAGGGTGGGGACCAAACAAAGAAATACTATGAATGAACGCATAATCAATTTCTCTTTTAACGGGTTACTAATTCTCTATTGAAATCATATTTTCTATTGAAGTCACAAAGGTATAAATAGTAATTGCCTTTGCAAATTCTTACTTGAAATTTATAGTTGTATAATGAATATGTAGAGTTAGTTTCTTAATTTTTGTAGTAATAAAAATATTGATACAGAAATTAGGTTTACTATTTCATTTATGTTATTTTTGTGATATCTTATTACTGAAATATATACTATGTAAATATTTGGAAGTAGTAACACACCATTAAAAGACAAAACTAATATGAGCACTTTTCGTTCTATAGAAGAACTTGTCAAAAGTCTGGACCGGGAGAAAGAACTCTTGAAAGAAATGTTTGCTAAACGGAAATCTCTTTCGTTCCGTTATGATTATGCGCTTGAAATGACGGAGTACAAAGAAGAGCGTATCCGCTATCTGATTGACTATGGGGTTATCCGGGATACTGGTGACTTTCTGGAAATGGAAGATATCTATCTGAAATTCTTTGAAGATGTGCTCGAAGTAAATGAAGAAATCAATGTATCTTTCGTGCAGGATTACCTGATGCGACTGAATGAAAACATTGACTATTACTTGAAAGAGAATAACGAGCAACGTAAATACAACTACCAGCGTGAAGTGAAACGCTGCCTGAAAAACATCGCTCTGACTACAGTCCGCAATGTGATGGACTTGAAAAGGAACATGGATAATACTTATAAGAACGAACCGAATTATAAGATAAAGAAAACCAAACTCGTCCGGCTTGATGAGAAACGGAATAATATTGCTTTGCTGATCCGTAAAAGTGAGGAATTGATAGACTACGGACAGCCTGTTTTCTTCCGGGTGGCGATGGACGTACAAATGCGGAATGTAGTTAGTGACGTGAAACTTCAGCTAAATGATTCGTACCATAACCTGATTGAAATCCAGAAACAAATCATCCATTATCTGAATCTGATAGATTATCAGAACCGTATCTTTGAGAAAGTAAAGAAGTTGAAGTACTTGAAAGACCAGTTCTTGTTGGAAGAACATACAAGTATCCGTTCTGTTGCCGCACAAAAAAATCCTGTCTGGATGGAGCCGCAGGTCGGTTATCGCATCAAGCTTTCCATTGATAATCTACGGACTTCCGATGAGGCTTTTCAGATTTTGAAGAAACTTGTCGCGCGGCAGAGAAATTCTCCGAAAGGAATGAAACAACTGGCAGATGCCATTCCGGAAGGATACCTGGATGGGCAGTCGCAAATGATAGATACCGTAAACTTGCAGGAGGTGCATAATTCATTTATGGCGTCCAGCACCCATCTGTTCTCTTTTGTGATGAACTATCGCTACCGGAAAGAGGTGACACGTGGAGAGAAATTAATCTTTTTCTGCCAACTGGCGTCACAGTATGCCGACGAACTTCGCTTTACGGATACTTATGAAATCTCCGACGAAGTGGAATACCCTTTAATATATGCCAAATAATGTATGCTGAATACTAAAACAGATGACTATGAAATATACTGAAGAGATATTTAATATACTTAGCAAAGGGGGATTCATTTCTTCCAATAGTGTCTCTACCCAAGTGAAACGCTTGTATGATGCCATTGAGGAAGATTTGCCCGATTATTATGATTACTACAAAGGCATCGGTTTTTATCTGGAAGGTGGTGACGGTTATTACTACTTTACTCGCAAGGAATCGAAAGTCGATTTGGAACGTAAACTGGAAGCAATTCAGAAGTGGATTGATTACCTGAGTTTCCTGAAAACCTATCATTCGGCATTCGGCCCGGGCTTTCTGTTTCGTGCTGCTGATATTGAGATTCAGATAGGATGCGATATCGAACTGAAAGAAAAGGCAACTAAACTGTTTTCGGATAAGAAGAAATATGATGAAGTAGTCGGCAAACTGTTGAAAGAACTGGAGAGTATAGGACTGATAGAGAAAGAAAACGAACTTGACGGGACGTATAAAGTATTGTCGGCTTTCCATTATATGGAGGACTTGGTTGATTGTATCACAATTTCAGAGGAGGTGCAAGATGAGATACCTGAATAAGATTATTTTTCTGAACAGTGCCCATATTCCGTATGCAGAAGTGAAGTTGGATGGGAACGTACATTTTATAGGTACGCAAGGTGTCGGTAAGAGTACGCTGCTCCGTGCCATCCTATTCTTTTATAATGCTGACAAACTAAGACTGGGCATTCCGAAGGAGAAGAAAAGCTTCGATGCTTTTTACTTTCCATACGCCAATTCTTACATTATCTATGAGGTGATGCGGGAGAATGGGGCGTATTGTGTGGTAGCTGCCAAATCCCAGGGACGGGTGTTTTTCCGTTTTATTGATGCGCCATTCCAACAGGACTGGTTCATTGACGAACACAATGTGGTACATTCCGAGTGGGGACGCATCCGCGAACATATCGGTTCGAAGATTCAGATTACTGCACAAGTGACTAGCTATGAAATGTATCGGGACATTATTTTCGGTAATAACCGCAAGCATGAAATGATACCTTACCGCAAGTTTGCCATTGTGGAAAGTGCAAAATATCAGAATATTCCCCGTACGATACAGAACGTCTTTTTAAATTCCAAACTGGATGCTGACTTTATAAAAGATACCATTATCCGTTCGATGAGTGATGAGGATATCTCTGTCGATTTGGACTTCTATCGTAGCCAGATAAAGGAATTCGAGCAGGAATACAGGGACGTGATGCTTTGGTTTACAAAGAACAAGAATGGAGAAGTGCCTGTCCGGAAGATGGCGGAGAAAGTAATGAACGCCTATCGTGACTTGATTTATACTCAAAAGCAGATTGGTGAAGGGCGTGCGGAGCTTAACTTTGCGGAGAAACAGGCTTTGCATGAGATTCCGTTAGTGAAGGAAAAACAGGCTAAAGCCGAGACGGAACGTGAACGGTTGCTGCGGCTTATGGGTGAACTGCAACAAAAGTACACCAATGAGCGTGATGGCTTGATTAGGGATATAGGTATAATAAGCGATTTGCTCAAAAAGATACGTGAGAAACGTCTGCATTACGAGCAGATGCAGATTGAAGAAATCATCAAACGGGTATCTTGCGAAGAACTACTGATTCAGGAACTTGAACAAGTCCGGAATATGAAATCGGAACTGACAAGGGCTGATGAGGATGTCTTGAGCAAGTACCGATTGTTGTTTGAGAAACTGGAAGCTGATTTCCGTACTTTTGAGAATAGCCAGCGAGCACGGATAAATGCTCGGAATGCGGAGATTGCCGGCAAGCAGGAGGAATTGATGCAACAGCTTCGTGTGGAAGAAGAAAAAGTAAGGGTAACGCAAGAAGAGAAAGTGCAGACTGTGGATAATCGTATCCGGCAGTTGCGCGACGAACAGGCACAGTGTAACCTGAAACTTCAAAAGGTGAAATACGAACATCCCCATCAAAAGGAAATGTCCGATTGTGAAGATGGCATCAACGAACTGCGCAAAAAGGACAAGGAACTGGAGCATAGCATCCGTCAGCAGCAAGGAGAAATAAAGCAGTTGAGACAGGAGTGTGAATGGAAAGTGAAAGAATTGAAATGGGAATTTCAGACAAAGATGGAGACCGTTTGTAAAGAACGGAGCGCGATTGAAGAACAGTTACAAACATTGGATGCCTTGATTGAGAAACGAAAAGGTTCTTTGTGTGAATGGCTGGAGAAGAACAAACCGGATTGGCAGGAGACGATAGGCAAGGTGGCGGATGAGGAACTGGTGTTGTACAACAATGAACTGCAACCTCAATTAGTGAATAAGGAAGCTACTTTGTTCGGCGTTTCACTCAATCTGACAGCAATCGAGCGTTCTGTCCGCACTCCCGAGGAAATGAAGCAGGAGCGCGATAGGCAACAAGCAGCCCGGCAACTCTGTACCGACCGTCTCACCCGACTGACGGAAGAAGAGGGGAAGCTGTTTCTTCTTTGGAGAAGAAGTATTCGAAGCAAATACATAGTATTTTGGAAGAACAACATCTGATGGAAGCCGAGCGAATGCAGATTCCTGCAAAATTGAAGAATTTGCAGTCTGATTACGCCTCATGGAAGACGAAAGAGGAGGAATGGAAAAGAGGTTGTGTCGAAGAATTACAGGCGCAACTGAATGAAATCGGACATCGTCTTTATGTGGCGGAAGGCGAGAAGGAGAAGCATTTGGCGGAACGGGAAAAACTGTTGAAAGCTTGCCGGAAAGTGTATAATGGTAGCAGGACGGAACTCCGGAAGGAACTGGAGGAGTTTGTTGCCAGCGTTCAGCAAGAGATAGAGCGGATGAAACAGCAAACTGCGGAGCGGAAAAAGGAATTGAAGCAGGCGCAGGAGAATGAATTGAATGGAAAGGGTGCTGATACGGTCACTATCCGCAAGTATGATGACAGGCTTGCCGAAATAAATAAAGAATTAGATTATATAGGTAAATCCCGCCCGCAAGTTCTTTATTATGAAAGAGACAAGGAGGAACTGTTTGATAAAGAACCTGCTACGCGAAGCAGGAAGAAAGAACTGGATGCGAAGCTAGTTGCATTGGACGAACGTTTCGCTCTGAAAAAGGAGAAGTTGCAGGTTCAGAAAAAAGGGGCGGACGAGCACCTCGACCGGATTAACAAGGAATTGCACTTATTGGAGGATGGATTGAATAAAGTGGATATGTTCCGGAAAGATGAAACTTTCTGTCCGCCTTCTGTGACAGAAATAGGAGAGAAGCCTACCCGGAAAAATTGCGATGTTATTGTGGAAGAGTTGAAGTCGCTCATCGTATCCACTATCAGAAAAACAGAAGAATTCAAGAAAGCGGTGACGCAGTTCAATGGAAACTTCTCGTCAAAAAACACGTTTCATTTCCGTACGGAACTGGTTGGAGAACAGGATTACTATGATTTCGCTTCCAATCTGTGCGAGTTTGTGGATAATGATAAGATTTCCGATTATCAGAAACATATCAGTGAACGGTATACGGATATTATCCGCCGGATTTCGCAGGAAGTGGGAGGACTGACCCGTAATGAAAGCGAGATACACAGAACAATAAAGGATATCAACGACGATTTTGTCAAGCGGAATTTTGCCGGAGTAATAAAGGAAATAGCTCTTCGCCCGCTTCAGAGCAGCGATAAACTGATGCAGTTATTGCTGGAGATTAAACGGTTTAGTGATGAGAACCAATATAATATGGGAAAGGTTGACTTGTTCTCGCAGGATTCCCGTGAAGATGTCAATGCGGTGGCTGTCCGGCATTTGTTGTCGTTTATGAAATTCCTGCTCGACGATCCGGGACGCAGGCGGTTGGCGCTTGCCGATACATTCAAACTGGAGTTCCGCGTGAAAGAGAATGATAATGACACGGGATGGGTGGAGAAGATTGCCAATGTAGGTTCCGACGGTACGGACATTCTGGTGAAAGCCATGGTCAATATCATGCTGATTAATGTATTCAAAGAAAAGGCGTCACGTAAGTTTGGTGACTTTAAAATCCATTGTATGATGGATGAAATAGGCAAGTTACACCCCAACAATGTGAAAGGTATTTTGGACTTTGCCAATTGCCGGAATATTTTGTTGGTAAACAGTTCTCCCACTACTTACAATGTGGAAGACTATCGTTATACCTATTTATTGAGTAAAGACGGGCGGTCAAATACCCAGGTTGTCCCATTGTTAACCTATAATAAGATAGAAAAATGAGTGGCAGTTTATTTACATTGGCGATGGCGAGGCTGGTTCTGAAAATGCTGGGCGGCGAGCTCATACCTTACACAAAGTTTGATGGACTGATAGCAAATAGATTAATGGATGAGGGAATCATCACTATTGTTCCCCGAGGGAGTAAGCGTAGTTTTCGTATGATTGACCCGGAAGGATGCCGTATCTACATCTCCCAGAATTATACTTCCGGCATGGAGCTGGAAGATTGGATTGAGATGAAGAACTGTCCGGATGAAGTGTCGCGTTCGGAGCAAGTGGCGAAGGCGGGGGACTCTAAATTGAGATATACCCGTACGTTCAAAGGTTTTCTCCTCAATTGTTATACGCCTATAGAAGCTACTTTTCATGGCGAACCATGTGTTCTTTCTCCCTTGCAAGGCACTTCTATTTTCATGCAGGATTACGAATATTTCCGTATTCCTGAAGATGTCGTAGTAGTGGGTATAGAGAATGGAGAGAATTTTCAGCATATCCGTGCCCAAAAGTACTTGTTTGAAGGAATGAAAGTTCTTTTCGTGTCCCGTTATCCGCAATCGAAGGATTTGTGTAACTGGCTAAAGATAATCCCCAATCGCTATATTCATTTCGGAGACATAGATTTGGCTGGCATTTCTATCTTTTTAAATGAATTCTATGTCAAATTGGGCAACCGTGCGGAATTTTTCATTCCTGCGGATGTGAAGAAACGCCTCAAGGACGGAAACCGGCAGCTTTATGATAATCAGTATTTGCGTTATAGGGCTATGTTGGTTTCTGACGAACGTTTAAGACCATTGGTGGCAATGATTCATAAATATGGGAAAGCGTATGAACAAGAAGGATATATAAAGTATTAAATTAGTCATATGATTACGCTGGATAATTTTGAGAACTTTGTCCCCTATAAGATATTGATGCGCGGGGAAGAGTATTATGATACAGATGCCGTTTCCGAACTGGAAGAAACCTCACCCGGTGAATGGACTGCAACCGTAGAGGGAACGGATGATTATAATGTAGAAATATCTATGAACGGAAAGGAAGTAGAATCTTGGTACTGTGATTGTCCGTATGATGGAGAAATCTGCAAGCATGTCGTGGCAGCACTTCTGGCAATTCGTGATAATAATAAACGAGTAAGTCGTAGTGCATTTTCAAAAATGAGAATAGTTACAAAAGGAAGAAGAGGTTGTACAGCCCAATGTGGACATCAAACAATTGCTGTCATTCATTAGTCCGCAAGAAATTTCTACATTTATCAGTGAATATGCCTCAACGAATCCGGAATTTAAGGCAGCGTTTTTGAAGCGTTTTATATTCAAGGAATCGTCTTCGACATCAAAGGGAAAAGATTATAGAATGGAAATCCAAAAAAGATTTTTAATAGTTTCGGTGACAGTAAAAAGTCTCGTTATCATAATCGTTATAATGATTACAGTCGTGATTGGGAAACTGTTTTCAATCAAATGGATATTTATCTGAAGAAAGCAGACTTCTTTTTTGAGTCTGGGAGATATGGATAGTACTATTGCCATAGCTCTTCAAACACTTCGTTCTATCGGTGAGAATTATGAGGATGAATTACTATATATTGACGATGATGATGACTTTGGCACTTCCCTTTATTGTGAGCATGCAGGAGGTTTACTCATGAAAGTGGTTGGACATCCTAAAACAACTCAGAAACAAAAGACGGATATTCTACAGGAATTACGTCAGATTGCTGAAATATCTACTTATCGAAATTACGGAATCTATGATATAGATGAACTTATGATGCAAATCAATCTTTCGATTCAGCCGACAGAAAAAGCCTTGGAATTGATTGATGGACTTCTTGAAACAAGAAAGGACACTCATGATTTATATCAGTTAGTTCTTCGTAAAGTCAACTTATTATTGGAGCAGAATGAAGAGCAAAAAGCGAATGAAACGATCCGCCAAGATCTTTATCTGACTGAAATACGGGAGATGGAGGTTGAAAAATTGATTGTCCGTTGCCAATACGATGAAGCCATCCGTTTGCTGGATGAAGGAATAGAGATTGCGAAAGAAGAGATATATCCCGGTACCGATAGTAAATGGTTGGAAATAAAACTTAAGATTTACGAGACGACCAACCGGACTTCGAAGTAATTGATACATGTCGTCTATTGTTTGTGACAGGCAGGGATAAACTGACATATTACAATAAACTCAAAACTCTGATTCCGAAAGAACAATGGAAGAGTTTTCTGGATGCGATGATGAAGGAAACAGAATTTAGTAACTATTTTTCTTTCGGTGGAAGTGCTGAAGCTGATATCTATGTGAAAGAACAGGATAATGAGCGTCTGTTCACCTTGTTGTCATCAACTAGATATGATCAACTGGAAGCATTGATGCGGTATGCTCATTATTTGAAGGATACTCATTCGGAACAGCTGATTGCTATGTATACTTCTTCGTTGAATGACTATGCCGAACGGAAAATGGGACGGAGGAATTATGAATTTATCGCACAAGTGTTACCGTGCATACATAAACTAAAGGGAGGACAGACTGCAGTGAAAAACATAGTAGCGGAATTTCGGATAAAATATAAACGTCGTCCGGCAATGATGGAAGTGTTGAAGGATTTTTGAAAAGACTTTATTATAAGTTTTTTTGTATCTCTGTAGTTTAGGGATGATAAAGTTCGTACCTTTGTAAAGTTACAAATAAGAATGATAATGAAGAAGTCTATAAAACGTTTACCCAAATGTACACAGGAAGAATTGACAGTCTTGCTGGATTTAGTGTGTAAAAGCATCGGGAATTGTCAGATGGTTATCCTGTTCGGAAGTTATGCAGGGGAAACTATGTTTTATGGGACACTATATAGAATTTGGTGTTCATACTTCCTATCAAAGCGATTATGACATTCTTGTCGTCGTGACCCGACCTACTAAACACGTGGAAGAAAAACTCTATCGTATTACTAATAAATATCATGACTTGTTTGCAGACCGCCGTCATGCATTCCCACAATTTATAGTAGAGCATATTAATACAGTAAACCGTAACTTGGAAGTCAGCCAGTATTTCTTTACGGATATAGTAAAGGAGGGCATTATGCTTTATAATAGTGGCAAACACGAATTGGCTAAACCACGGAAGTTGAGCTTTAGGGAGATTCGGGATATTGCGCAAAATGAATTTGATAAACTTTTCCCTTATGCTTGTGACTTTTTAGGTAGTGTGAAGGAATATTTCGTGCCTAAAGGACAATATAACTTATCAGCTTTCATGCTTCATCAAGCATGTGAGAAACTTTATAATTGTATCCTGATGGTCTTTACAAACTATCGCCCAAAGAGTCATAAAATCAAGGAACTGGTGGGATGGTGAAACGTTTTTCTATGGAATTAACTACAGTCTTTCCTCAAAATACGGATGTAGAGAAAGAATGTTTTGATTTATTATGCCGTTCTTACATTGAAGCTCGCTATAACAAAGATTTCAGTATCTCACAAGAACAACTGGAATATCTTATTTCCCGCATAGATATTCTGAAAGATATTACTGAACGCTTATGTAAGAAGAAGATTGTGGAATATGATATGATGACGGAATAATTGTCCCCTGTGAAATAAGACTAGCCCCCTTATGAAATAAAAAACAAAATATATCTGTCATCTGTCACAGATTATAATCTAACTTGCAGAGTATAAGAACTTAGTAGCGTGACAGCACAAGGTGACAGCAGTGTGATAGCAATAATGCTGTCACCCCAAAAACAAAGAAAAAATCAAAGATACTGTTTGGAATTTGATAGTATCAGCTATAGAAAGATAAGTCGTTCAATTTATTATCCCCGTACTTATGAGTTGTGCTCTGCCTTTAAACTAACGGTTTCAAGGCGTGAAACTGTTGGTTCTGCGGTTTGAAACTTTAGTTTCATACGCTTGAAACTCTAGTTCCAATTGCTTGAAACCATTGGTTTCTTGCCGATGAAACTAGAGTTTCTCCTAGTTGAAACTTTAGTTTCAAGCAGGGAAAAATAACTTGAACCGTAATTGAGTGATAACGATCCCGTTTCTTTCGGCTAAATAGGCACTTGATATATCAATAATTTTCTATATTAAAATCTTGTTTTCCTTGTCGGTTTCGGATATAATGACTAAATTAGCAGTCTCAACGATCACAAAGACGCTGACAAAACAAATTATTATCAAATTAATGAAAATTACTCAATTTCGTAAGAACGAAGATACGATAGCGCTTAGCGTAATGGATCTTGATATACTGGTAAATAAGATAAAGACAGAAATAAAATCCCGTCCTGTTTCTACATTCAGAGAACATCTGCGATATACCCTTTCCGATGAACGGTGTATGTTTGCCGATAAACTGCCCAAGATAATTCCTGCCGCTGAATTCCGTAAAGTAAACGGCCAGAAACAGATGAAAAACTACAACGGTATTGTAGAACTGACCATTGGCCCTTTATCCAATAAGTCGGAAATCGCTTTAGTGAAACAAAAAGCCTGTGAGCAACCGCAAACCCGTTGTGTTTTTATGGGTTCAAGTGGTAAAACGGTGAAGATATGGACTACCTTCACCCGACCGGACAACTCCCTTCCCAAAACACGGGAAGAGGCGGAACTGTTTCACGCTCACGCTTATCGGCTGGCTGTGAAAGTGTTATCAGCCCCAAATCCCGTTCGATATACTTCCCAAAGAGCCGACTTTGGAGCAATATTCGCGATTATCCCACGACCCGGACATCATATATCGTCCGGATTCAGTCCAATTTTATCTCTCTCAACCATCATCAATGCCCGAAGAAACCACTTTCCGTGAAGCGGTTCAGGCGGAGAAATCTCCATTGACCCGTGCCGTACCGGGATATGATGCGGAAAATGCCTTCCTGATGCTTTTCGAAGCCGCTTTTCGGAAAGCTTATGCCGATCTTAGGGAAGCGGGGCTCGAATTGAGCGAAGACACATGGCATCCTTTAGTTGTTCAACTGGCTAAAAACTGTTTTGCTTCGGGACTTCCACAAGAAGAAGTCGTGAAACGTACTGTTTTCCACTTCTATATGTATAAACAGGAAGAGCTTATCCGGCAAATGATTGGCAATATATATACCGAGTGCAAAGGCTTCGGCAAGAATATCAGCCTAAGCAAAGAGCAGCAACTCGCCTTGCAGACTGAAGAATTTATGAAACGCCGCTATGAATTCCGTCATAACACCCAAATTGGTGAGGTAGAATATCGTGAAAGGCTTTCTTTCCGTTTCCGCTTCAATCCTCTCGACAAACGTGCGCTGAACAGCATTGCTTTGGATGCACAAATGGAAGGTATCCCGTTGTGGGACAGGGATATTAGTCGTTATATTTACTCCAATCGCGTGCCTGTATTCAACCCGTTGGAAGATTTTCTCTACCGGCTTCCTGCTTGGGACGGTAAAGACCGTATTCGTGCATTGGCAGCCACCGTCCCTTGTAAGAATCCGTATTGGATGGATTTGTTCCACCGTTGGTTCCTCAATATGGTTTCTCATTGGAAAGGAAGCGATAAAAAGTATGCAAACAGTGTTTCGCCCTTACTTGTCGGACCGCAAGGGACACGTAAATCCACTTTTGCCGGAGCATAATGCCTCCTTCCGAGCGTTCCTACTATACCGACAGCATTGATTTTTCCCGGAAGAAAGATGCTGAACTTTACCTCAATCGTTTTGCGCTTATCAATATCGATGAATTTGACCAGGTGAGTTCGACACAACAAGGCTTCCTGAAACATATTCTGCAAAAGCCTGTGCTGAATGTGAAGAAACCTCATGCCAGTGCCGTGCTTGAAATGCGCCGGTATGCTTCATTTATAGCTACAAGTAACCAGAAAGACTTGTTGACCGACCCTTCCGGCAGCCGTCGTTTTATTTGCATCGAAGTGACCGGAGTGATTGACACCAACCGTCCGATAGACTATGAGCAGCTTTACGCACAAGCTATGTACGAATTGGAACATGGCGAACGTTACTGGTTCGACCAGGAGGAAGAAAAGATCATGGTGGAAAACAACCGTGAATTTGAACAAGTCCCGCCGGAAGAGCAACTTTTCTTCCGTTATTTCCGTGCCGCACAGCCTGAAGAAGGGGAGTGGTTGTCTCCGGCGGAGATTATGGAAGATATTCAGAAAGGCAGTTCAATTCCAATGTCTGTCAAAGGGTCAATTCATTTGGAAGAATACTGAAAAAGCAGGAAATCCCCTCCAAACATGTACGTAGCGGTACGCTCTATCATGTTGTAAGACTAATAACCAGGTGACGGCAAAAATGCCATCACCCTGCTGTCACCCCTTGCTGTCACAGTCTTATCAGTTTATTACTAAACTATTAACTCCTAAACTGTGACAGATGACAGCAACTTACCAAATATATTCTTCTGTGTAACGTTGGTAAGTTGGTTCTTCTTTTATTCCTTTATTACGGAATAGTTGTCTGATGTAGGCTTGGTCTTTAGGCATAAGTCCCCGTTCTCCACGATAGAACCGGTAATATCCCGTTTTTCCATAGTGTCCTACCATTTGTATTCTGATACTGACCGCATCCTCATAGGGGATTCTGTTAAGCAACCGTTTAAGTCCCCATGCCACATGGACTTTGACAGCAGTCTTGAAACATTCGCATTGGTTCCCATCCGCAGGATAACGTGCCGGATTAATGATAGTGATATAAAGGTAATCTGCTGTATCAAGTTGTGTAGCTATGTGGCGCAGGCATTTTGAGGCTTGTGGACATTGAGCGTTGAAGCAACGGGCAAAATTGTAAGGGACAGACAGACTGTCGGGTTCTTCTTTCATCTTGTTGGGCTTATTTTATTTGTGAAATACTGTTGTAAATATAGCAAACAGAATTCTTCACAAAAGTAGGACTTTATTTTGGGAATGGGAAGCGTTGGGATTGTTTTATTTGTATGTAATGGGGATTTCTTATCAACATTTGATAATTAGGGATACTCAATACATATCCCTAATTATTTGCAGCAAGATTTCTCTTTCTTGTTTAAGGTTCTTTATCTCTATTTTTAGCCAATCAATTTCTTTGTTCTTTGAGGAAATCAATTCATCTACAACTTCCTTAGGGAAATAATTGTTATAAACGAAGTTGAGTATTTTATAAAGGTCATCTATTTCTCTTTTTTTAAGCTCTCAAATTGTTCTTTCTGTTTCTCTAACAGTTTCTCAAAGAGTTCAATCGTTTGTTCTATGGGAAAATTATTGAATGTTTGGTTATTACCAATTGCATTTTTACACCGCAATTCTCGTAAAAATTATTTGTGTTATATAAAACCGTTTCTTCGTTATACTCTTTCAATCCGTCGGTAGTAACTCCTAATGCAGAGGCTATTTTTTCTAATCGTTCATCATCAATTTTCTCGGTTTGTTCCATTTTTGAAACAGCCTGCTTGGTTATTCCTAATAATTGGCCTAGCTCCGTTTGAGTCATACCGCGAAGTCTGCGTACACGTTCTATCTTTTTCCCAAGGTGAAGGTGATTTGATTTTATATTTTCTATTGTTTCCATTCTTCTATATATTAGATTGCTGAATCTAGCAGTGATTATTTCATATATTTTTTCAGGATCTCAATTTTATCTTGCTCACTTTTCAATAAACGCTCATATAACTCAACTATCTTTTCAAGTGGATTTATTTGTTGAACGATAGCGTATGTAGTAGCACCTTCAGAGATATTTGCATCCTTATAATTATGATGATTAATATTGAAAATCGTCTTTTCAACATCAAAGTCTTTAATGACTTCTTCGGATATCCCCAACACTTCAGCAATTCTTTTTAGAAAGCCTTCTTCTATTTCCTCTTGTTTCTCAATCTTTGAAATGATCTGCTGATTTACACCAAGATCGGCAGCCAGCGCTTCCTGTTTCATGCCTAAATATACACGAATCCTTTGTAAATTGCGTCCGACATGTCTCCGGTTTTCTTTCTCTTTTATTTCAACATCCATATTATTGTTCTTTAAATGAATACGTCTAGGCAAAGATAACAAGAAACAGTTTAATTCAAATGAAAGTGTGCTTTATTTTTTTAGTGTATGGCTTATTGACACTATCATTTGAGGATTCATACAATATGTTAATCGTGGGTAGTCAATGCACCTTTGACAGCCTTACAATTTTTCGATTAACTAACTATTTCTTGTATCATTAATTATTATTTAAGCCAAAAGCTAGGGTACCTAACTTTTGCTTATAGCATTTCTCGATATTTATGGCTTCATAACTACTAATGCTAATAGATAGTGTTTCAAGGATAGACCAAGAGAAATTATTAGGATAGCTATTGTCTTGATCGTATAATTTTTGTAAGGTTACATTGTTTCCGTGTCCTCCTGTTTTGGCATATTCTTTCCATCTACCCCAAATGCCTTCTTTCCCATATGTTGAACCTATATAATTTTTTCCAGTTTTTCTGTCTGTTATTATATAAATACAGTTTACGGCAGAAAGCATTTTTTTCCATTCAGGATATTCTTTTTCTAATATTATATTTTTTAGCTGTGCGAGGGTTAGAGCTATTTTTTCATATCCGGGGAAAATATGGTCAAATCCTGGAGTAATTTCAATAATCTCTTTATCATTTTTATCATTAAGCCATTGATGCCAAGATATGGTTGAAGGCCCCCAGTCTATAATGATACGTTCTTTTAGTTCATCAAAGCTTTCTACTTCAGTTATTTTATAGCAATATTTGTTAGTGTTGCGTTCGTTGTCAGGACCTTCAATTTTGTAAATACCGATAAAACGGGCAATAGTGCCGTTTTCTCCAATAAAGGAAACAATATAATCGACATTTTTAAATACATCCCTATGCTGCTCACTTTGATATGCTATAAATTTGTCTTTATCATTTCTATACCAGTCATACGGGTTACCTTCTACTTCTACTCCATTTATGAATTGTTTCTGGCGTGCGTCTTTATGTCTTACTAACTTGATTCTTTTATTTATATCTAACCCTCTAAGTTTTAATAGTTCTCCAATTTTGATGATTGCCATAGTAATTTGTTTTTAAGATTAGTAGTTTTAAGATAAGCTTTCCGATTTGGATAGCTTGAGTACAAATATATGAAGAAAAAAGTTATAAAGGGAAAAAAAGAAATTGACTTTTCCCCTTTACGTGGATTATTTTAATCCTTTAATCATTCTATCTATACATTTTTTCTTTTGTTCCATATTGGGATGAACGTAAAGATCAAGTGTTGTACTTATATTAGAATGGCCTAAAATAACACTTACAGTTTTGTAGTCGCAGTTGCTTTCTATGCAACGTGTAGCAAAACTATGTCTAAGACCATGAAATTTTAGTTCTGGAATATTTAGATCTTTCATTAGTTTCTTGTAATAATTGCGATATGTTCTAGGCTCTGTAGGCTTTTCTTCATTTGTTAGAATGTAATAGTTACCGTTCACTATCTTTTTTAATGGCTTTAGAATTCTGATTAATTCTTTTTTGTAATTGGGATCTCACGAATGGAATTTTTAGTTTTTGGAGTATTGATAATAAGTTCTGTATGTCTTTTCTCTCCATCAATGATATAGATGCGTTCAATTGTCCTTTTAATAGAAATTATTCCTAATTCTATGTTTATATCATCCCATGTTAAAGCGCATACTTCTCCTATTCGTAGTCCGGTACTAAGGCAAATATAAATTCCTAAATTCTTGAATGTGAAATGTTCTTGGATAAAACTCATGATCCTTTTTTGATGTGAGATACTAAGAACTTCTAAATGTTGTTTCTCATCTTCCGTTGGAAATCTGATTTCCCATTCTTTATAATCTAAGTATCCATGTTTTACTCCGAATTTTAATATCACGATAATGGCAAGATACCATTCATCAAAATTGACGATTTGAAGAAGAAGTATTTGACTAAGAATAAAGACTTTATCACAGAACTCGGTTTGCAAAAATCATCAGCTTGGCTTGTGCCTACACGTTCCATCCTATTTTCCAATGGTGCTACCATTGGAGAAATCACAATAACAACATATCCTGTTTGTACCAAACAAGGAATATTGGGAATTGTACCAAAGCAAAACATTGATGTAGAGTATTTGTATTATTTCATGTCTTCATCTTATTTCAAAAAAGCGGTTAGTCGTATTGTTACAGAGGGTACAATGAAAACTGCCTATTTGAAAGATATAAACAATATACTTTGCCCAATACCAACAAAAGAGAAGCAACAGGAAATAGCGAAAATGCCATCCGCTCTAAACTCTAAGATTGATTCTTTACTATATGCT
>VOFG01000342.1_pt1 | contig 60000 bp, 62 predicted proteins | sample 5384171 | NCBI WGS metagenome assembly VOFG01 (sample SAMN12384726, study PRJNA508395) | human gut metagenome | isolation source: healthy gut F | host: Homo sapiens
CATCATCACCAGCAACTCCCGCCATGCAATGATTCCTCCGAACGCCACCGGAAAGAAAAATCAACGAGTCTGCCGTCTCACCAACCACCGTCGACCAAATGGCACGTGCGGAGAAATTACGCCCGTTGCTTGCCAGTTTCATGCGGCTCATTACGTAGGCATTCAGAAAAGAGCCCACCAAGAATGCCGTCAGACTGGCTATGACAATACGGGGCGCCATTCCAAAAACGAAATTGAAATGCGCGGCACCATCCCAGAAAGGGGCGGCAGGCAACGCCACGGCTATCAGTCCCAGCATTACCACAAAAAAGTTCATGGCAAAACCGCTCCAGATAATCAGGCGGGCTTTACGAAAGCCCCAAACCTCGGCAATGCAATCGTTGATAATATAAGAAATCGGGAAGACCAGCAATCCGGCTGTTACGGTAATACCAAAAACCTGGATAACTTTAGTCTCAAGAAGATTGGCTGCAATCAGGCATACATTGAACAGAATGCCCAGCAACATAAAAGGTACAGATACTTTTTGTTTCATACTCCTGTTTTTTACGTGGTGTTCTAGAATACACGACCGCTATTCACGGCATCATACATTTTAAATCCGGTTGCAAAGGTACAACAAGTTTTGCAAATGAACAAACAACATATATTTTAACTAAAACCCAAGCAAGACAAAGCTCCTTTTTTTTATTCGAAGTAATTACAGACAGTGCATATTTAGTTAACGAGACTTAAATAAGATTTTCCAAACCAAGAATATTATTTACAATAGTTTTAAAAAACACAAACCAACAGCATAAAAATCAATATATTAACTGATTTTAGCACAAAATCAAAAACATGCAACCAAGTTTGCTCTCAAACAAGATTTCATTCACGCAAATTTCTTAAGCAAATAAAATAATGGACAACATATTTTAATACATACGATTCTATATTTTAAATAATGAAAATTAGGATTATATTTGATAACAACAATCCGGAAGCTCTGGAAAGCACATTGATATTAACCAAGAATATACCATATTATATATAGTAACCTTAGAAAAACAATGAATGCCTATGATTTACCCGAAAGCCCCAAGACACTATTAGTGTCATCTTCTATTCAACCTATTTATTTTGAGATCCATTAGCTTAAACAAAAAACATCTATTATGAATGAAAATCGTAAACGAGGAACATCGAACAACAAAATCCTCACAGCAATTGCCATCGCCTCCCTATTTATAGGAAGCAGCAAAATCATGGCAATAGAGACCTATTCGGAAAATTCATTCGGAGTGACAGAACAGATGCAGGCACAAACAGCCCGCGGTATCATTGTCGACCAGAATGGAGAGCCTATCATCGGAGCAAGTATCTTGGAAAAAGGTACTACCAATGGAGTTACCACCGACTTATACGGTAAATTCTCGCTAAACGTAAAAAGAGGTGCCACCCTGGTCATTTCCTACATCGGTTATAAGACGCAGGAAGCCAAAGCAGATGCCAACATGAAAATCACCCTTACAGAAGATTCCGAACTACTGGATGAAGTAGTTGTTGTCGGTTACGGTGTACAGAAAAAGAAACTTGTCACCGGCGCCACTGTACAAGTAAAAGGAGAAGACATAGCCAAGCTGAACACTGTGGATGCCCTGGGCGCTTTGCAGAGCCAGTCACCGGGTGTCAACATCACGCAGAACAACGGCTTCCTGGGTTCGGGCTTTAAGGTGAATATCCGCGGTATCGGTACTACCGGAACCTTCTCCCCGCTTTATGTGGTAGATGGAGTTGCCAACGGTAGCATCGACGGACTGAACCCGAGTGACATTGAATCTTTGGACGTCTTGAAGGATGCCGCTTCTGCCGCCATCTATGGTGCGCGTGCTGCCAACGGCGTTATCCTGATTACCACCAAACGAGGTAAAACCGGCGTTGCCGAAGTCAGTTACGACGGCTATGTCGGCGTGCAGAACCTTTACAAAATCCCTACTATCCTCAATGCCCAAGAGTACATGATGATGCAGGATGAAGGCCGTGTAATGGACGGATTGAGTCCGTACAACTGGGCGACCTATATTCCGGAAAGGGATTTGCAGGCCATACAGAACGGAACATGGAAAGGGACAAACTGGCTGAAGGAAGTGCTGAATGAAGATGCATTGGTACAGAACCACGCAGTCAACATCACCGGAGGAACAGACCGTTCCAGATATGCCATAGGTATTTCATACACCAACCAAGAAGCCACCATGGGAGTTCCCGGCGAATTTCCAGAAATGAACCGCTACAACTTCCGTGTCAACTCGGACCACGTAGTCATGAAAAAAGGCAATCTTGACTTCCTGAAAGTGGGCGAAACCATCAACTACAAATATTCGCAAACGCAAGGTTCATTCGGAACCGGCGGCATTTATTGGAACGGAGTGCACAATATGCTCATCATGAGCCCGTTGATGCACCCTTACAATTCAGACGGAGACTACTACCTCTATGCAGACCAGGAAAAGGATAACTACAAATGGGATATCTCCAACGGAGCCAATAAAAACCCGATAGCTTATCTGGACTACTATATGAACCAGAACCTAAGCAAGTCCCATTACATGCAGAGCAGCTTCTATGCAGAACTGCAACCCATCAAGAACCTGCGTATCAAGAGCCAGTTCGGTTACATCATGGGAGCCTCCAGTTATCGTTCCTATTTGCCGAGATTCGATTATCTGAGTGCGTCACTCAACAACGCAGAAGACAAGGTTACCCAATCCATGTCTATGTATAACCGTTGGTCATGGGACAATACAGCCAACTACATCTTCAATATCGATGACCACAACATCGACGTCCTGGTAGGTCAGAGTATTGAAAAATGGGGTATGGGAGAAGAAATGAGCGGTTCAGCCATAGGCTCAAACTTCTATGATTTCAAGCACGCTTATTTGTCCAATGTTCCATTGACCGCCAACAGTGTGTCCTCCTTGACTGGCAAGCCTAACGGGGAAGGTTCCATCGCTTCCTTCTTCGGACGCGTCAACTACAACTATCAGGAGAAATACATGGCTTCTGTCATCATGCGTGCGGACGGTTCCTCCACTTTTGCCCGCGGACACCGCTGGGGATACTTCCCTTCAGTATCCGCCGGATGGGTTATCAGCAACGAGTCCTTCATGTCAGGAATCAAATGGCTGGACTTCTTAAAGCTACGCGCTTCCTGGGGGCAAAACGGTAACTGTAATGTATCTACTTTCCAATATCTTTCACTGATAACTTCCAACAACGGATATGGCGGTTATACGTTCGGCGACTCCATGGACCTCATCAGTACCGGTTCATACGCCTACCGACTGACCAACCCGGACCTTACCTGGGAAACACAGGAGCAATTGAATTTCGGTATCGATGCACGCTTCTTGAACAACCGCCTGGGCTTTGAATTCGACTGGTATAACAAAAATACCAGAGACTGGCTGGTTACGGCTCCGGTACTCTCTTCCTTCGGTGCCAATGCAGTGTCCGTCAATGGCGGTAATGTAAAAAACACGGGTATTGAAGTAGGACTCCACTGGAACGACAACATCGGAAAGGATTTCCAATATGGAGCCAACCTGACCCTTGCTCACAACAAGAATGAAGTGACCAAGATTGCCAACAAAGACGGAATCATCCACGGTAGCGGCAGCGTTCTGTGGGAAGGAGCCGAAGAGTGCTTCCGTGCTGAAGTAGGCAAACCCATCGGCTACTTCTACGGCTACAAGAGTAACGGCATATTCCAGAACCAGGAACAGATAGACAACTACAAAGGTCCGAAACTGAACGGCGACAAGACACAGCCGGGTGACGTAATCTGGGCAGACACCGACAATAGCGGTACGCTCGATGCCAATGACCGTACTATGATAGGTAACCCGAATCCCGACCGACAATGGGACTTTCCCTGAATGCCAGCTGGAAGGCCATTGACTTCTCAATCACTACTTACGGCGCATTCGGCCAGCAGATTCTGAAGTGTTATCGTGACTTCTCCTCCTCACCCTTGAATAACTATACAGCAGAGATATTCCAACGCTGGCACGGCGAAGGTACGTCCAACAAGTTCCCGAGACTGTCCAGCGCTTCCAGCTCCAACTGGAACAGAGTATCAGACATTTATATCGAAGATGGAGACTATCTCAAGATAAAGAACATCACTGTGGGATTCGACTTCAAGAAAGCATTCAAGAAGTTACCGGTACAACAGCTGCGCCTATATCTGACCGCACAGAACCTCTTTACCTTCACCGGCTATTCCGGTATGGACCCGGAAATCGGTTACGGTGGCGACGATTATGGTTGGGCATCAGGCATCGACCTGGGCTACTACCCCAGTGCACGTACCTATATGATAGGCTTAAATGTAAAATTCTAATTAACCGAAGAAATTATGAAAAAGATATTATTCATAGCATCAGCAATACTGATTCTTCTTTCAGGATGCGAAAACTTCCTCGATTCGGAACTTTTGACCGAAAAGACAACCGCCAACTTCCCGGAGACAGAAAAGGATGCCCAAGAGATGGTGACGGCCATATACGCCCATCTGTTGTTTGAAAGTCCTGAAACCTCTTCCCAGTATTACATTGCCCAGTTGGCAGGTGACGACTGTCTGGGAGGCAACCTCTCCTACTCCAACAACTGTGCCACCAACTTCCTTATGTACAGTGGCAATCTGAATACATTTGCCGGCATCTGGGACCGTTGCTACACCCTTATCAACCGTGCCAACAATGCCATCAACACAATGGAGAACGTGAAATCATGGTCCAGCGAGAGCGAACGTAACCGGCTTTTCGGTGAGTCCTACTTCCTACGTGCCATGGCTTATTATGAGCTGGCACAAGTCTTTGGCGGAGTTCCTTTACGCACCACACTGGAAAGTACCAACCTGCCGCGTGCATCCGTAGACGAAATCTACACCCAGATTGCAGCCGACTTGAAAAACGCTATCGAAATGATGCCGGCAAAGATTTATCCGAAAGGCTCAGACATGACCGGACACGCTACAAAATATGCTGCCGAAGCCATGATGGCACGTGTATTCCTTTTCTATACCGGACGCTACGAAAAAAACGAGCTTCCCAACGGAACTACCAAAGAGGAGGTCATCTCTTGGATAGATGACTGTGTAAACAACTCCGGTCATAAACTGGTGTCCGACCAACGCAACATCTGGGCCTACACCAACGATGCTACCGAAGACAATACCGAAGGGTTCCGTTACCAATACGTTATCAACCATAACCTGAAATGGGAAGGAAACAGTTCCGACGAAACTTTATTCGCCAACAAGCATAACCTGAAATCCGACTGGACCTATACCTGGTTCTCCAACACATGCGCGCAATTCTATTCACCGTCTGCCGACAACTATTCCAACAAAGACAGTTATCCCTTCGGCACCGGTTGGGGAGCTGGCCCTGTATCTCCGGCTATGGTCAACGAATGGAAAGACTGGGCCGCCAAGCAGACCTATACAGACGGTTACAAGGAGGATCCCCGTCTGACCGGTTCCATATGGTCGTACAAAGCACTCGACCCGAATATTGCCGGCAACGTACTGATGGACTGCACCATGGACGAGGGTGAACCGGAATATACCGTATCCTATCGTTACTATGAACAAACCGGCTATTTCCAGAAAAAATACATCAATATCAATTCCTACAATGAAGGCAAAATCGAACCTTTCGGCAAGCAGATGTTCCCCGGAATATCTTCGCAGACATCCCAACAGCTACTCCAAATTGCCGACTTGATTCATATCCGTTTTGCCGACGTCCTGCTCATGCAGTCCGAGCTGAAGCAAGACGCTACGGGTCTGAACAAGGTACGTGCCCGCTCCCACTTGGCTCCGGTTGCCTACTCTCTGGAAGCCATCAAGCAGGAACGCCGCTGGGAACTTGCATTCGAGTCCATCCGCTGGTGGGACATCCTTCGCTGGTCGGGTCCTTCACTCGAAGAAGCCGGTGACATACTCAACAAACAGACCGGGTTCAATATAATAAATGCCGCTACGGTGGTACCGATGGTAAAATTCGACTATAAGAAACGCTTACAGGCAACCCAAGGCTACTGGCCCATTCCGCAAGACGAAATCGACATCTCCAATGGAGTCCTTGAGCAGAATCCAGGCTGGGATGCATCTGCCCAGTTCTCGGATTGGAACAATATGTAAGGAGTATTAACCTATAAATAAAGACAATATGAAAGCAACAAAAATATTGATAGCAATGCTTGCTTCAGCCTTCATCGTTACTGCATGCGATCCTATCGAAGACGAAGACTTGCGAGACAAATATGTGACTGATGCCGGTACGCCCATTACCAAAGAGGCATTACAAGCTGCCATATCCATTACCCAACCCTTCCCCAACCAAGACGGAGTAGTGGAAGGCGACCAGTATATCGCCCTGAAAAACTCCCGCCCGGACATTGGCGGTTCATGGCACATAGAATGGGGGGGCGAAGGAAGTAAACAAAGTAAGACTCTGGTCACGGACAACGCTACGGTCATCATGGAATCCAATGCAGACTATTCCATCTACTATATGGGTATTTCCGCCAATCAAATTATCAAGACAGAGCCGGTTGTAGTGACTGTGACCAATGTATTCGACGATTGGTCCACTTACTTCACCGGTGCAACCGACAAGAGTGACAAATCTGCCAAGAAGACCTGGAAATTCCGTGAAGTCAGCTGGGGTTCCGTCTGCAATATGGGGGCTCATGGAGGCTGGAAATATACCAGTGCAGGCTATACTCCCGAATCAAATTTTGCCTGGTGGGCCAATGTCACTGCCGCCGAAGCCGGAGACCAGTCCATGGTATTCGAATTCGACGGAAACAAGATGAAAACCTATGATGCCAGCGGAAACCTAAAGGCAGAAGGTACTTTCTCCTTCACACACGAAAAACCGGAAGACGGAGTACTGGGTGAACTGATAACAAGTATCCCCACCATCGGAGGAAATTATGACGACAACGGACAAAGCGTAGGCAGCAACAAATTCTGGCTGCTGACACTGGATGAGAACTATATCACAATCTATCATCCCGGCAAGTATAGCGGTGGTGTGGATTGGGACGACAGCGGCTGGTATGCTTACTTCAAGACTGAAGCAGGAACCGATTCTGAATAATATGCACTCTCTATGAAAAAGAAACTGCTATTTATAATAGCTACTGTCTTTCTAGTAGCCGCATGTCACAATGACGACTACATGCCCGGACTGCCAGCTCCGGGAAATGAAGACAACGAGACCGAAATGGCCGAGCAGGTTGCAGGCCGGGTTGCATTGGGCTACGTCACTTATTATGGCACATCCATACCCGATGCCAAATACCTGACCCACATAAACTACGCTTTTGCAGAATTATATGTTAAAAACGGAATTTATGAAAAGTTTGGCCTGCAAGGTGATAAATCCCGTTTTGATAAGGTAAAGAAAATAAAGAGCCAGTATCCACATGTGAAGATATTACTCTCTTTTACCAATAGCGTTTCCAATTCTGACAATTCCCAGGACGGAGGCTTCTCCGCCCTGGCGAAGAGTCCGGAAATGCGCAAGCAATTCGCACAAGACTGCAGAGCCTTTGTTCTGAGTGAGGGTATAGACGGTATTGACATTGACTGGGAATTTCCCGGTATGACTTTCAGCAGCAATGCCTATGACGAGTTGGTAGATGTGGAGAACTTCACCCTATTGATGAAAGACTTGCGTGCAGAGTTGGGGCAGTCCACCCTATTGACCTATGCAGGTTATTGCATGGACAAGCGTCCCCAAGGCGAAGGCTACAAATATATTGATGTAAAGGCTGTAGACCCGTATGTAGATTTCGTCAATATCATGGCCTATGATCTGGTTGGTGCCCCCCAGCATCAATCAGCATTGAACAAGCCTAGTAATTACTGGGACTGCCAGCGTTCCGTAGACGAATACCTGAATGCAGGTGTAGCTGCCAACAAATTAGTATTGGGGATTCCATTCTATGGAAGGGCAGATTTCAATTCCGGAGGCAGTATCAATTATCGGGATATTCTCAACTTGAGCAAAGACGACGGCTATGTCATCGATAATTGGGATGCCGAAGGCAATGTCCCCTATGTCACCAAAAACGGCAGTTTCTACTGTGGCTACGACAATCCCCGCAGTATTGCCGCCAAAGGTGAATGGATATTAAAAAATGGCATGAAAGGCATGATGTTCTGGGATTATGAAGGCGATGACACCATGGGAACTCTACGCAAAGCGCTGTGGAATGCCGTCATGAAAAAATAAGTAACTTAACACACATTCTCAGGAGGTTATTCCGGAAATTAGGGTAAGGGTAATTTTGCATACGATCTTCATTCAAGGCAAGAATACTGACGGAATAACCTCCTTTCCTCCTCCAAGACTACAAAACCTTTTTTCATTTAAGTTGTTGAAAGCACATTCATCAAAACCTAACTTAAATGAAAACAATCTTAAAAGCAATGTTTCTGTTGTGCGTAGCCGGACTTCCCTTGTCCACTATCCATGCAAAAAAAAAGAGATCATCGATGACGAAGCCCCCAACGGCATTGTCATAGTTACCATCGACAAAGCGGGCGACGAGATTATCCGCATCATGAATGAGTCACAATTGCCTTACATCCATGACCCGAAAGCTCCCCGCTTCCTATTGATGGACAAACAAGGCAAATTCGCCCTGGGTATCGGAGGGTATGTCCGTGCCACCGGCGAGTATGATTTTGGAGGTATTGTGGATGATATTGACTTTGTTCCTGCCAACATTCCAAGCAGTAGTAAAATCAAAAATCAATTTCAAATGGATGCCAGTACGGCCACTATCTTTCTGAAATTAGTCGGACACACCCGGCTATTGGTGTGACTTCACAGTCTATACAGCCGGAAATTTCCGAGGAGGAGACAAAACATTCCAGCTACGGAATGCTTATATGTCATTCCGAAATATAACGGTGGGATATACTTACGGCGGTTTCATGGACTTAGGCGCCCTCCCCTCCACCATTGACTTCCAGGGGCCCAACGGTGCCACGTTCTACCGCGCTACACAATTGTCATATACTTATAAAGGGCTGAAAGACTTTCGTTTCCAAGCTTCCATCGAGGCGCCTGCCGTTGACGGCACAACAAGCAGCCAATTCGAAATTGCCCAGCAACGCATGCCGGACTTCACAGCTTCGGCACAATACAGTTGGAACAGCAGCAGTCATCTGCGTGTAGGAGGTATCATCCGCAGCATGACATATACCAGCACGGAAAGGGACAAGGCTTCCAGCGTCACCGGATACGGTGTACAAGCCTCAACGACCTTTAACCTCGGTAAAAAATGGCAGGCATTCGGACAAATCAACTATGGTAAAGGTATCGGGCAATACCTGAATGACATCAGTAATCTGAACGTCGATATTGTCCCCAATCCCGAAAAGGAAGGCAAAATGCAGGCATTGCCCATGCTGGGCTGGTATGCAGGTCTACAATATAACATTTCTCCAAAGGTATTCCTTTCAAGCACTTACAGCATGTCCCGCCTTTACTCTGAAGACGGTTATCCCAACGACCTGCCAAGTACCTACCGCTACGGACAGTATTTCGTAGCCAACGTATTCTGGAACGTAACCCCGAACATGCAGGTAGGCGCTGAATATCTGCGTGGCTGGCGCACCAACTTCGACAATTCCACCAACCATGCCAACCGTATGAACCTGCTTGTACAGTATTCTTTCTAATCCAATATAAAATAAGAAAGAAGCCGCCTCAAATCGATATTTGAGACGGCTTCTTAATATATAAAGGTAGGATTGTGAAATCAGAACTTATAGTCAACACCAAGACCAAACACTTTATTAGTACGGCTATAAACATTCTTGGTGGTTTCACTTATCTTCTTTGTATAATCATCATAGTTTGTCCAAAAATAGGCTATATTCATAGTCAAATGCTTTGTCATTTTGATGGCAGCACCAAACCCCAGTGAATAAGAGTCACATGAAAAACTTATATCACTCTGAAAATCATCAGCCAAGCCATAATCTGTACGCTGATAACCACCACTGATGGTCAGCTGTTTAGCTATATCCCATTCTGCACCAATCAAAATTTCATGTGTGCCATGCTTCAACGCTTTCTGCTTATCATTGGCCATCCCTGCCGCTTTATCAAAAAAATGGTGATATTCCAGCGTTGCACGAAGCGTAGGAAGGAATTCATAACCAACAGCTGCAGTCAATAATGCAGGGATATCACTCGGAGTATTCACACCATCCTTATAGTCAGCCAAAGGATTCCCTTCATCTCCCATAGCAGTTCCCATTGCACGCACTTCAGCTTTTTTGGTTTTATTTTCGAGATTAAGACTTGTCATAAACTCGTACTTCAACCCAATATTCCATTTGCCCAACTTCACATCAGCTCCCAAGATAGGGGTCAATCCCCAGCCGGTCTGGTCGCAGTCTAAATCGATACCAACCAATTCCATGCCACCATAAGTAGGAATATTACTGTGCGCTGTTGCAGTCAGAAATCCTTCATACCCACCGGTAAAATAATTCATACGTCCACCGGCAAACACACCTAACCAATCATTAACTTGATACGACAACCCCAATTGCACACCATAAATAAACTGGCTTCCATCCATTGCACTATTGATAGAATACATATTGGGAGTGATTTGACCACCCGAAATAGTATGGATTTGTCCCATCACCATTGAATCGAACATACCCAAACCATCATCAAACGATGCCTTACCGCCACCACCTACAACAGCAAAGCTACCGGAAATAGTCCAGTCTCCTTTTTTATATGCACCTTGAAAACTAGGAATGAAAGGAGCAGAAGCTTTTCCTTTATAATAACGTGTATTCCCATCTTCAATAAACAAGGGAAATGTCGCTTTTATGTTACGGGTCTGATAAGCACTTTGTCCATTCAAAGACAAATAGAGACCATCTTCCGGCAAGAAGGCCAAACCGGCCGGATTAGAATAGACACCGTCAATATCAATAGAAGCACCACGCGCTAACATTCTAAGAAAAGATACATGCTGATTTGTATTTGTTAGGATACCACCCGCAAAAGTTGGAATTGAAACGATTAACATCGCAATGCTAATCAACGAAAATTTTCTCATCTAAATCTTTTTTAATTGTTTTCGGGCGCAAAGGTACAATAATATTGCACATAAAAAATAGTTTTGTGCATAAAGTTATCCTAATATAATACTTTCATTGAAATACCAAATAGTTTCTGATGAAACAAATGGAAATAATTATCATTTTATGAATCCTTCCGGCCACTGAACCATATCAACTTTCCACTTGTTATCTCCCTATAATTATGTAACATTTAAAAAACAACAAATCTCATGGCATACACTATCGCATTTTTTGGCAGCAAACCTTATGATGAAGCGTCTTTCAACGAAAAAAACAAGGAATATGGTTTTGAGCTCCGCTACTATAAAGGGCATCTCAACAAGCACAACGTTATTTTAACCCAAGGAGTAGACGCAGTCTGTATTTTCGTGAACGACACGGCCGATACCGAAGTTATCCGTCTGATGGCAGACAACGGCGTGAAATTATTGGCGTTGCGCTGCGCCGGCTACAACAATGTAGATTTAAAGGCAGCTGCCGACTGTGGCATTACCGTAGTGCGTGTCCCTGCTTACTCCCCTTATGCCGTAGCAGAATATACCGTTGCCCTGATGTTATCCCTCAACCGTAAAATTCCACGTGCCACCTGGCGGACACGAGACGGAAACTTCTCGCTGCACGGACTTCTGGGCTTCGACATGTACGGAAAAACTGCAGGCATCATCGGCACGGGAAAAATAGCCAAGAAACTGATATGTATCCTGCGTGGATTCGGCATGAATATTCTTGCCTACGACCTCTATCCCGACTATAATTTCGCCCGTGAACATCAAGTGGTATATACCAGCCTGGATGAGCTATATCACAATTCGGATATCATCTCCCTGCACTGCCCGCTGACTGAACAGACCAAATATCTCATCAACGACTATTCCATCAGTAAAATGAAGGACGGAGTAATGATTATCAATACCGGACGTGGACAACTCATCCATACCAACGCCCTGATTGAAGGACTAAAAAACAAGAAAATCGGCTCTGCCGGCCTGGATGTGTACGAAGAGGAAAGCGAATACTTCTATGAAGACCAATCGGACAAAATCATTGATGACGATACCCTGGCGCGGCTACTGTCCTTCAATAATGTCATCGTCACTTCGCACCAGGCCTTTTTCACACGCGAGGCACTGGCAAACATTGCTTCGACAACGTTGCAGAACATCAAAGACTTCATGAACCATAAGCCACTGGAAAATGAGGTCAGAGCATAGTTCCCACTCATTTACAAATTATTAGACATCGGTTTTAAAACTTTATAACTTTCCAAAGCGTTACTAGTATATAAACCATTTTAAGAAAAGGAATAAATTATGAAAAAAGTTATAGATAAATCAGACAGCAGAGGTCATTCCCTATATGATTGGCTTGACAGCCACCACACCTTCAGTTTCGACGAGTATTACAATCCCCGCCGGATGAATTTCGGCGCCTTGCGTGTACTGAACGACGGCCGTGTGGCTCCGGGAAAGGGCTTCGGCACACATCCTCATAAAAATATGGAAATCATCTCCATTCCCCTGAAAGGGAAACTGAAACATGGGGACAGTCATCAGAACAGCCGCGTCATCACTCCGGGAGATATACAAACCATGAGCGCCGGCACCGGCATCTACCACAGCGAAATGAACGGCAGTGACACTGAAGCGGTAGAATTCCTGCAAATCTGGGTGATGCCCGAAAAGCTGAACACACCACCCGCATACCAGGACTTCGACGTACGTCCACTCCTGCGCAAAAATGAAATGGCACTAATAGTATCCCCTGACGGCGATGCTCCTGCCAGACTGCTACAACAGACCTGGTTCTCTATCGGTGAAATAGCAGCCGGAAAGAAGATTGACTACCACATGCACCAATCGCATTCCGGTGTCTACATCTTCGTAATGGAGGGTGAAGTCAAAGTGGACGGCACAATACTCTCACGCCGTGACGGAATGGGAGTATACGAAACCGGCAGTTTTGAGCTGGAAACATTGAAAGACTCTCACATTCTCTTCATAGAAGTACCGATGTAGCGTGCTTTTGCATAAAATAACAGCTTAAACCGGAAGTTTGTGTAGCGTTTTTTGTAATATTGCGCTATAATTCAATCCGTAAATGAAACTTGATTACATCTACCATAGCGGCTTCGCGATTGAAGCGGACGGAGTGACGGTCATTATCGATTACTATAAAGATTCCTCGGAAGAGGTTTTCAATAAAGGTATCGTGCACGACTATCTCTTGGAAAAGCCGGGCGTACTCTACGTACTATGCTCGCATTTCCATCCCGACCACTTCAATCGCGAAGTTCTTTCATGGAAAAAACTGCGGCCCGACATCCGCTACATATTCTCCAAAGACATCCTGAAGCACCGCCGCGCCTCAGCGGAAGATGCCACCTACATCAATAAGGGCGACACCTACGAAGACGAACATATCCGTATCCAGGCCTTCGGTTCTACCGATGTGGGTATCTCCTTCCTGATAGACCTGCAGGGCAGGCGACTGTTCCATGCCGGTGACCTGAACAACTGGCACTGGAGCGAGGAATCTACTCCGCAGGAAATACGCAAGGCCGAAGGTGACTTTCTGGCCGAAGTGAGAGAGCTGCAGCAAACTGCACCTGCCGTAGATGTAGTCATGTTTCCGGTGGACAGCCGTATCGGAAAAGATTATATGCGTGGAGCAGAACAATTCGTGGAACGAATAAAAATCACTATATTTGTACCGATGCACTTCAGCGAAGATTATCAGGGAGGCAACGCCTTCCGGCAGTTTGCCGAGAGCAAGGGATGCCGCTTTCTGAGCATTGCACACCGTGGTGAAAGTTTCGAACTCCCCAACTTGTAGCCCATAATTCGTAAATTAATAATTAAAACACATACTATTATGAAAAATTTGACACAACTTCTTTTTACACTGTTTTGCCTTTGTCTGCCGGCCATGCTGCAGGCGCAGGATAAGGACGACAGTAAATATCTGGCCGGTGCTGTTCCCGAGGTGGACGGCAAAGTGGTATTCACCAAAGAGTTCAGCATCCCCGGCATGTCTCAGGATGAAATCTACGAACGTCTGCTCGGCTGGATGGATGCCCGTCTGAAAGAGAATGAAAATACCAGCCGTGTAGTATTCTCAGACAAAGAGAAAGGACAAATTGTAGGTATCGGGGATGAATGGATTGTATTCAGTTCTACGGCTCTGTCATTAGACCGTACCAAAATCCTTTACCAGCTGACTGTGACCTGCCAACCCGAAAAGAGCGTGCTCGAAGTAGAAAAGATACGGTTTAACTACCGCGAAGGAAAAGAAAAATATACCGCCGAGGAGTGGATTGTAGACAAGTATGCCTTGAACAAGGCGAAGACCAAACTGGTACGCGGACTTGCCAAGTGGCGCAGAAAAACCGTAGACTTCGTTGATGACCTTTGCCTGGGAGCAGCAGAAGCATTGAGCGCCACCACTGCCAAAGCTCCGGTAGAAGAAAAGAAGGAAGAAAAGAAAGAGGTGAAGGCTGTCGTCAATTCCGGTCCGACGGTAATCACCCCGAAGAAACAAGTTACCGTGGAACCTGCCCAGGCTGCTGAAAAGGCATCCGAAGGCATCGTGAAAGATGCCCAAGTCATCGAAGTGCCCCAAGTCAAGAAACCTGCCGCACTGGTTCCTGCCCAAAAGAGCCAGCAGCAAGAATACAAGACCATAGTCCCCGAGCAATTGTCAGCCGATGCCATCCAGACCGGAGCAGGCAAATTGGTTATCGTCATCGGCCAAGAGCCTTTCAACATGACCATGATGACAGCAAACTCCGGAGGTTCTTTGGGCAAAGTCAACGGCAAACCAGTTGTATTCAGCATACTGTCGCCCGACCAGCCGTATGAACAAATGGAAAAAGCAGAAAGCTATACCATCCGTTTCTATCCTACGGGACAGACAGAGCCTACGGTCATTCTGGAATGTAAGAAGCTGCCTTCACCGGCAACGATGGAAGGTATGCCACGCACGTATGTAGGCGAAATTCTGAAAGCAATGGTCAAATGACCGCACACGCAGACTGCAAATTGTAAATAATCAAATCAGGAATAAACAAATGGAAATAAAAAGTAAATTCGACCATTTTAATATCAATGTCACCAACCTGGAACGTAGCATCGCATTCTACGAAAAGGCACTGGGGCTGAAAGAACATCATAGGAAAGAGTCGTCCGACGGCTCTTTCACTTTGGTCTATCTGACCGACGGCAGTACCGGCTTTCTGCTGGAACTGACCTGCTTGAAGGAGCACCCACAAGCCTACGAATTAGGAGAGAACGAGAGTCACCTCTGCTTCCGCGTATCCGGCAATTACGACGCCATACGCCAATACCATAAGGAAAACGGATGGGTATGTTTCGAAAACACAGCAATGGGACTGTACTTTATCAATGACCCGGATGACTATTGGATTGAGGTACTGCCGGAGAAATGATATTTTACATCACTAAAACAACGAAATATATGAGTATAGAAGAAGCGATGATGGGTGGTATTGTCTTCAAAGGCAAAAAGGACAAACCTAAAGAAGAAAACAAGATAAAGACCAAAGCCAAGAAGAAAACCTACATTACCGGGCAACACGGTTCCGCCTCAGCCAAAATGAAAGCAGAAATCCGCCGCAAACGCGCTAACAGACATAAGAAATGATAAATACAGCCTTATTGCCTGCCGACAAGGACCCGATGGGCGCAGCCATAGCCGATTACTTTAAACGGCATAAAGCCGACCGCCTACGCGTGTTCTCTTCACAATTCGATGAGGACGAAATTCCCGTCGAAGAGCTATTCCGCACAGAAAAGCAAATGCCCTTGCTGGAGCGTACTGCTCTGCAAATGGCGACCGGAAAGATTCTGGATGTGGGTGCCGGTAGCGGTTGCCATAGCCTTGCCCTGCAAGAAGCCGGAAAAGAGGTCCATGCCATCGACATTTCCCCGCTTTCCGTGGAGGTGATGAAGCAGCGAGGTGTGCGTAGCGTGTCACAAACCAATCTGTTCAATGAACAGTTTGCCGATGAATACGACACTATCCTGATGCTGATGAACGGTTCCGGCATTATCGGAAAGTTGGAGAATCTGCCTGATTTTTTCCGGAAGATGAAGCTGCTGCTCCGGCCTGGAGGCTGCGTTTTAATGGATTCCAGCAACCTGAGCTATCTGTTCGAAGAGGAAGATGGCAGTATTGTTATCGACCTTGCCGGTGATTACTACGGAGAGGTAGACTTCCAGATGCAATACAAGAATGTCAAAGGAGACTCCTTTGACTGGCTCTACATCGACTTCCAAACCCTGAGCCTTTATGCTGCCGAAAACGGCTTTACTGCAAAACTGGTGAAAGAGGGTACACATTATGACTATCTTGCCAAACTATCCCGACAAGCATAAAAGTGAAGTGCCCCCTAAAAGTTAGACAAAAACTTTTAGGGGGCACTTCCTTTTTTATATCTTGCCTATGCCTGCTATTCAGAAAGCATCCCGTCAATCTCCTTCACCAGAGAAGCAAATTCTTCAGGGTTATACAAACGTGTCAGCTTCACAATACGCCCTTCCTTATCAATCAGGACATTGCGTGTGATGCCTGCCTTGCGGAGCGCATACTTCGCAAATATATCCGCTCCCGGGTCCAGCCCCAAAGGATAGGTCACTCCGGTTGACTTACCAAAAGCAATCACTTTCTCCAACGGCTCGTCACGGTCGATGCCAATCAGCATAAAATCCGGATTCGACTTATGCTTCAGCCATATATCCTTCTCAATGAAAGGCATCTCCTTACGGCACACTCCACACCAGCTTGCGGTAAACTGCAACATGACCACCTTCCCACGAAGTCCCGAAAGGGTAATGCTTTTCCCATCCGTCAGCTTCACTGTAAAATCAGGAGCCATCTCCCCTACCTTAACGATGTAGCCGGTACTGTCCGCCACTACATCCTGCGCCTTGCCTGCCATGCTGCACATAGCAAACAGACAGAAAATCAGAAATCCAACTTTTTTCATTTTATTCAATCTTTAATAAGTAAGCTGTAACTATTCAGCGAATGATATTTTATAGAATGGGCAAACAATTCCCTATAACAAAAAAAACTCCGAAACACTTTTAAAAAGCAGTTTCGGAGTTTTATTCTTCGAGGTACCTGGCAGATTCGAACTGCCGTACACGGTTTTGCAGACCGCTGACTAAGCCACTCATCCAAGGTACCGGTTCTTACAAGAACTCTTTATTTCTCGTTTGCGGATGCAAAGGTAGCACTTTTTTTGAAACTACCAACTATCCGCAACAACTTTTCTTCTTTTTTTTCGTCACTCCACTGCACTCCGCACGCTTCTTATCATACAAATTCTTTAGTTCACAGCCACTTGCACAACTATCACACGGATTACCATTTTCTTTGACCCGATGAAAAAAAGAATAAATACTCATGCCAATCCGCACAGCGCAGAGCAACAACAATAAGGCTACTACCCACTCCTGCCAACTATTCATCATAAAAACAGACCTCCTATCTGATAAATTGCGAAAGACATCAGCCAGGCCAGCGCAGTAGTATAAAGCCCCGCAAACACGGCCCACTTCCAACTGCCCGACTCCCCTTTAATGGCTGCCAACGTGGCGATGCACGGAAAATAAATCAGCACAAACACCATGTAACCGAAAGCCACCAGGGGCGTTATCGGAATGCGTTCACCCAAGCTTACGGCATCTGCCTCGGCATCGTCGGCATAAAGCACTCCGAGCGTGCTTACCACCAGCTCCTTGGCGCCCACGCCGGAAAGGATGCCGATGCCCAGCTTCCAGTCGAATCCCAACGGTTCGATGACCGGTTCCATGGCTTTACCAATCCGGCCGATGTAGGAATTCTCCTGCTGTTCCGTCACACTTTCATATTCATCGTGGTTGGGATAATATCCCAATGCCCAGATAACGATGGATGCCACCATAATGATGCCTCCCATCTTGCGGAGATACTGCGCCCCCTTCTCCCACGTATGGCGGAAGATGGCCTTGGACGTCGGCATACGATAAGGCGGCAGCTCCATGACAAACGGCGTATCGTCTCCTTTCACCAGAAAGCGGCAGAAAAGACGTGCCATGACCACTGCCAACAGAATGCCGATGGCATAGATTACTAACAGCACAAAGCTCGCATTGTTCGGGAAGAAGGCGCCTACCAGCAATAAATAGATGGGTAGACGAGCGCTGCACGACATCAGCGGATTGATGAGCATCGTCACCAGACGGCTCTTGCGGTTCTCAATGGTACGCGAAGCCATAATGGCGGGCACATTACACCCAAAGCCCATAATCAGCGGAATGAAAGACTTTCCATGCAGCCCCATTTTATGCATAATCTTATCCATGATGAAAGCGGCACGCGCCATATAGCCCGAGTCCTCCATCAAGGAAATAAAGAAATAGAGCAACAGAATATTCGGCAGGAAAACAATGACACCTGCCCACACCCCCGACAATGCCATCCACCAGAAGGTCTTTCAGCGGTCCTTCGGACATGTTGTCGCGTATCAGGTCGCCCAATTCGCCTACCAGCCATTCAATCCCCTGCATAGGATAGTCGCCCAGCACAAAGGTGCCTTCGAACATCAGATAAAGGAAAAGGAAGAAAATGGGATAACCCCATACACGGTGAGTAACGATTGAGTCTATGATTTGAGTAGTGCGCGACGTATCCTGATGATTGTCCACATAGGTCTCGCGCAGGGCACCGGCTATAAAACCATACTTGGCATCGGTGATGACCTGCTCGCTCTCCTCGTTCACCACCTCGGCAATCCGTGCCTCTTCCCGGTCGCGGACAGCAAGAATCTCCTTTCCATTGGGCAACTCCTCCACAATCTTTTTCAAGTCTTCGTCGTTCTCCAGCAACTTGATGGCAAGGAAACGCGTGGAATATTTGTGGCGGATGTTCTCATTGACGCTGATGACGCGCTTCACCTCCTCAATGCTACGTTCCAGCTCGGGACCGTGATTGATATGGATATGACGGAAAAAGCCGCGCGGCTGTTCCACCTCTTCTTTATGGCTGCCGAAGTCATGGTCGGGAACATACTCCTGATGCCAGCTGCGAAGGTCATTCAATATCTCGCTGCGTATCCTGCCCTTATGGTCGAGGAAGTCGCCGCCTTCGTAAATATTGATAATCACATGGAACAGCTGTTCAATGCCTTTTCCGCTACGGCTGACCGTAGGCAACATCGGAACTCCGAACAACTGGCTGAGCTTTACATAGTCCAGCGTGTTTCCACTGGCTTCCAGCTCATCGTACATGTTCAGTGCAATCACCATGCGCACGTTCATGTCAATCAGCTGGGTGGTGAGATAGAGATTGCGTTCCAGGTTGGAAGAGTCCACAACATTGATAATGATATCCGGCGTTTCATTGATAATGTGCCGGCGGACATAGATTTCTTCAGGGAGTAGGCCGAGAGGGAATAGGTTCCGGGAAGGTCGACAATACGGAAGTGGTAACCTTGGAAATCAAAATACCCCTCCTTGGCATCTACCGTAACGCCACTGTAATTGCCCACATGCTCGTGCGAACCGGAAGCGATGTTGAAAAGAGAAGTTTTACCACAGTTGGGATTTCCCACCAAAGCCACATTTATGGTGCGGCGTTTGCCGAGGGCCAGTTGCTTCAGCTCATCTTCGCCCAGATGCATGTTTTCGCCCAACCCCTCGTGGTAATCGGGCTGCACAGCCTGCTCCTTAGCTTCCTGCTCACTGATAATCTCTATCATCTCAGCCTCCTGCCGACGAAGAGAAATCTCATATCCCATTACTTTGTATTTGATAGGGTCGCGTAGTGGGGCATTCAGCAAGACCTCCACTGTTTTACCTTTAATAAATCCCATTTCCACAATCCGTTTGCGGAAACCACCGTGTCCCAGCACTTTTACGATTACACCTTTTTCACCGGTATTCAATTCGGACAAACGCATAGTCTTTCTGCCTTTTTCTTTTCTATTTTGGGGGCAAAGATAATACTTATGTCCGCAAGGCACAAATAATTTAGAATGTTTTTAAATAAGAGACACTAAACAATAATGCCCAGAAGGCAAAACACTACTTCCAGAGATACTAAATCGTAACTTCACCACAGCTTTGTTCTTTTCTTACCACAGCTGTGGTAAGAAAAGAACAAAGCTGTGGTATGCATAAAACACAGCTGTAGTAAGATTAGCTTTTAGCAAATACGACCTTAGCCGATAGAGATTCTGAAAATAGATACTTGCAGATATGGCAATAAAAATCGTTTGCACTATCTTTGCACCACTCTATAGTTGAATATGCAGAAGGTAGTACAATACATCGAGCGCCACAAGCTCTTCTCGCCGGACGACAAGATACTTGTGGCACTGAGCGGCGGGGCGGACTCCGTGGCGTTGCTGCGCCTGCTCCTCAGCCTGGGATACACATGCGAAGCCGCCCATTGCAACTTCCATCTGCGCGGAGCGGAATCCGACCGCGACGAGCACTTTGTACGCCAGCTCTGCCTGGAGCACCGGGTGACGCTGCACACCGTCCACTTCAACACGGAGCAGGAAGCAAAGGAACGGCATATCTCCATCGAAATGGCTGCAAGGGAATTGCGCTACGCGTGGTTCGAAAAAACAAGGGAAGCATGCAGTGCAGCTGTCATTGCCGTCGCCCACCATCAAGATGACAGTGTAGAGACATTGCTGCTCAATCTGATTCGCGGTACCGGCATCAACGGATTGCGGGGTATACGCCCCCGAAACGGACATATAGTCCGCCCCTTGCTCTGCCTGGACAGAAAGGAAATCGTCGGTTATCTGGAAAGTATCGGGCAAGCCTACGTGACGGACAGCACCAATCTGCAGGACGAATATACCCGCAACAAAATACGCTTGAACCTGCTTCCCATGATGCAGGAGATAAACCCCTCCGTCAAGGAAAGCATCCTCAAAACGGCAGAGCATCTGGACGATGCCGCCTCTATATATAATATAGGTATAGAAGAAGCCAAACTGCGAGTCAAGACACCGGAAGGCATAAGTATCGGCGCCCTGAGCCAAGAAGCGGCACCGGAAACGGTCTTATTTGAAATTCTGCATCCGCTTGGATTCAACGCCGCACAAGTAAGGGACATCTGCCGGACATTGGACGGACAGCCCGGCAAAGTCTTTGCCACCCCCGGCTGGCGTGTCATCAAAGACCGCGGCTCGTTGTTGATAGAACCCGTACAGGAAGCCGTAAAGCCGTTATTGGAAATGAAAGAGCATCCCTATGCACCGGATTTCATGATTCCACGCGACAAAGCTACCGCCTGCTTTGATGCCGACAAACTCCAGCATCCCCTATCGCTACGCCTTTGCAGGCAGGGAGACAGTTTCGTGCCCTTCGGCATGAAAGGCCGGAAGAAGGTAAGCGACTACCGACCGACCGCAAGTTCTCCATTCTGCACAAAGAACGGCAATGGGTGCTTTGCTGCGGAGATGACATCATCTGGCTGGTGGGAGAACGGGCAGACAACCGTTTCAGAATAAACGAAAAAACCCGGAAAGTGCTGGTCGTATCAACCATCGACCAGTAGCCATCACAGAATGATTCTGTCCTCCTTCTGTTTCTTGAAGCAATCGGAAAGCAATACGGCAAACGGCGTGTCATACGGGCGCGCCTTCTGCGGACAGCCTTTCACACAAGCACAACATTTGATGCATTTCTCTGCAACCGTATTGCACTCGTCTCCTTTTATAATGGCTCCTGCAGGACAATGCTTCACGCAATATCCGCAATGCGTACAACGTTCCGCATCCACTTGCGGAGTACGGGGCATAGGCACCCCACTCTTACGCAACTTGACGACTCTGCGCAAAAAGCGGAGCAACGGGAAGAAAGGCTGGCGCGGACGCTGGATACGGGTCACATCCACCCCATACAGTTTCTCCATATCTTCGGCCGCCGCAATTTTAGCACGTATCTTTTCACCAAAAAGCTTTGCATACTCCAAGTCGTCCGCATCCGGACGTCCGGCTGCCACCGGATATTTCTCACTGCTATAAGAGTGCTCTCCTACAAACGTAGCACCTGCAATTACCTTGAAGCCCAACTTCGTGACAAAAGCATCCAATTCCACCAAAGCCTTCTCATAGGCCCGGTTGCCGTACACCACCACAACCACGGCAGGTGCACCGTCAGCATGAAGCTCCTTCATCCGCTCCAATGCCAAAGGAGCCACATGGCCGCCATATACGGGCACCGTGATGACCGCCAAAGCATGGGAAGGTACCTCCCTTTTACCCGCCGCCTCCAAGGTGAGGTCCACTTTGGAGACAGACGAAATTCCCGTTCCGTGAACAATTGCCTCTCCCACTTGTTTAGAGGTACAAGTAGGTGAAAAAGTTATCAACTGTACTTCATCTATATTCATAAACCAATCCTTCATGTTGTTGTTAATACAGCAAAGATAAAGTTTTAAATTTAAAAAAAAGATGATTTGTTTATGAAACCAAAAATATTTATTACCTTTGCACCGTTGAAACATTCTGCGACTTCTTGCTGTGGCAAGAATTGTTTATCAGATTTCCGGTTCAATAATAAATATCCCATATAAATCATATATCACAAGGTAAACTTGCCCAAGTTGCTTCCTACAACAACTGCAACTGTGCACTTATGCCTTTCAATAAAAGTAAATTTTAAACCATTCACATATATACTGTATGTATAACATCATTCAACTGAACGACAAAAATTTGTCGGAACTACAAACTATTGCCCAAGAACTGGGTATAAAAAAAACAGACTCACTCAAAAAAGAAGAACTTGTTTACAAGATACTTGACGAACAAGCTATCGCAGGCGCTACCAAGAAAGTTGCCGCCGACAAGCTGAAGGAAGAGCGTAAAGGGGAAAAGCAAAAACGCTCGCGCGTCACTGTAAAGACCGTAAAAAAGGAAGGTGCCGACAAAGTGTTCTCAGCCAATAAAAACGGAGACCTCACCAAAGCTAAAACAGAGGAAGCACCGGCTGCGAAAGAACAACCCAAAACTGTGGAAGCACCCCAAGAACCGACCATAGAAGCTGCAACGCCGGCGCCAGCCAAAGAAGCCGCCGTACCCAAACGCAAACCGGGACGCCCCCGCAAGGTAAAGGAAGAGACTGCTGCACCCCAAGCAACGGAAACCCCGAAGGTTGCCGAACCGGAATTGAACTTCGAGGCTAAAGCTCCGAAAACGGAACCCCAAGCGGAAGCTAAAAAAGTGGAAGCTAAAAAAGCCGTGAAGAATATCGTACCGGACGAAAGCCCTATTCTGGCCGAGGCGGCAGATGACTTCATCCCCATTGAAGACCTCCCCACAGAAAAAGATAGAGTTGCCTTCCGAACTTATCGGTAAATTCGAAGCGACCAAAGCAGAAACTCCCGCAACTCCCACTCCTGCCGTTGCCCCTGCCGAACTGCAACCGCAACAGCCACAACGCCCACGCCTCCGCGCCCGTGACAACAACAACCCATATAATAATAACAACAATAATAACCGTACCGGTGGCTATAACCAGCAGCGCCCCGTGCAGCAGCGCCCTGCACAACCGTATAACAACGGAGAGAACTATCCCGCCGCTCCGGAACGCAAACCCGTAATAGAACGCGAGAAAACGTACGAATTCGATGACATCCTCACCGGAACCGGTGTACTGGAAATCATGCAGGATGGCTACGGCTTCCTCCGTTCCTCCGATTACAACTATTTGTCCTCACCGGACGATATTTACGTATCACAATCACAAATCAAATTGTTCGGCCTGAAAACCGGTGATGTGGTAGAAGGCGTAATCCGTCCCCGAAAGAAGGCGAAAAGTATTTCCCGCTGGTAAAAGTATCCAAAATAAACGGACGTGACCCGGCTTTCGTACGCGACCGCGTACCGTTCGAGCACCTCACCCCCCTCTTCCCGGACGAGAAGTTCAAGCTTTGCAAAGGCGGATACTCCGACTCTATGTCGGCCCGTGTCGTAGACTTGTTTGCCCCCATCGGCAAAGGTCAGCGTGCCTTGATTGTGGCACAGCCCAAAACCGGTAAGACCATCTTGATGAAAGACATAGCCAACGCCATTGCCGCCAATCATCCGGAAGTCTACATGATTATGCTGCTCATCGACGAACGCCCGGAGGAAGTTACCGACATGGCGCGTACCGTCAATGCGGAAGTAATCGCCTCTACCTTCGACGAACCGGCAGAACGCCACGTGAAGATTGCCGGCATCGTCCTTGAAAAAGCAAAACGCATGGTGGAATGCGGACACGATGTTGTCATCTTCCTCGACTCCATCACCCGCCTGGCACGTGCCTACAACACCGTATCCCCGGCTTCCGGCAAAGTGCTTTCCGGTGGTGTGGATGCCAACGCATTACATAAGCCCAAACGCTTCTTCGGTGCAGCACGTAACATCGAGGGCGGCGGTTCACTGACCATCCTTGCCACTGCCTTGATTGACACTGGCTCAAAGATGGACGAGGTTATCTTCGAAGAATTCAAGGGTACGGGTAATATGGAATTGCAGCTCGACCGCAACTTGTCCAACAAGCGTATCTTCCCGGCTGTCAACATCGTTGCCTCCAGCACCCGCCGCGACGACCTGCTGCAAGACAAGCAGACACTGGACCGCATGTGGATTCTCCGCAAGTACCTTGCCGACATGAATCCGATAGAAGCCATGGACTTCGTAAAAGACCGTCTGAGAAGACCAAAGACAACGACGAATTCCTGATGAGCATGAACAGTTAACAACAACTGCATACAGATATTGTACAAAAGCTTCCATTTACGTTCATAAACGTAGGTGGAAGCTTTTTTTATATCCGTTTTTTCATACATTTGCCACCATACAATAACCTTGAACAAATAAAATCCAAATCTGATGAAAACGATTCACTCTTTTATGGGAATGGCATTGTGCAGCTTTCCGGTAATGGCACAGCAATCGCCCAATTTTCTTATTATCCAATGCGACCATCTGACCCAGCGGGTAGTAGGCGCATACGGTGCCGACCCCAGCTGCACTCCACCTATAGACCGAATTGCCTCCCAAGGTGTAACATTTGCCAACGCATACGTGGGATGCCCCCTCAGCCAACCGTCACGCGCTGCCTTATGGAGCGGACTGATGCCGCATCAAACCAATGTACGTTCCAACTCGGCCGAACACATCAATCCTCCGCTGCCCGACAGCATTCCGACCCTGGGAAGCCTCTTCACCGCCAACGGTTATGGGGCCGTCCACTTTGGCAAAACCCATGACATGGGTTCCCTAAGGGGATTCCGCCACAAGGAACCGGTTGCCAAGCCCTTCACCGACCCCGAATTTCCCGTCAACAATGACAGCTTTCTGGATGTAGGAACCTGCGAGGATGCCGTGGCCTATCTCAGCAATCCGCCGCAAGAACCTTTCATCTGCATAGCCGATTTCCAAAACCCGCACAATATCTGCGGATATGTAGGCGAAAATAAAGGGGAGCACATAGATAGCCCCATCAGTACCCCACTCCCGCTACTACCCGAAAACTTTGAAGTGGAAGACTGGGAAAAACTTCCGTTGCCCATTCAGTACATCTGCTGCAGCCACCGGAGGATGATGCAAGCCGCCCACTGGAATGAGGACAATTACCGGCACTACGTCGCTGCCTTCCAGCATTACACGCGGATAGTGGCCAGACAGATAGAGAGTGTACTGGAAGCCCTCTACTCCACTCCCGCCGGAAAAAAAAATACAATTGTCATTGTACTGGCAGACCACGGAGACGGAATGGGGTCACACCGCATGGTAACCAAGCAGGTCAGCTTTTACGAAGAAATGACAAATGTGCCCTTCATCATAGCCGGTCCCGGTATTCATCCCCGTCAAAAGCCGGTGGAAGATTTACTGACCCAACCCACTATCGACCTGCTGCCCACTCTCTGTGAACTGGCAGGCATTCCGGTGCCTTCCTCCAAGCCCGGCATCAGCCTTGCCCCTTTCCTGAAAGGCGAGAAGCAAAAGAGACAGCACCCCTATGCAGCCTCCGAATGGCACAGTGAATACGAAGTGACCGTCAGCCCGGGACGGATGATACGCAGTCCCAGATACAAATACACACACTATCTGGAAGGCAACGGGGAAGAACTGTATGATATGCTGAAGGATAAAGGAGAAAGACGAAACCTTGCCCATGACCCCAAATACTCAAAGATTCTGGCCGAGCACCGGGCACTGCTGGACGACTACATCCGCCGCACACAGGACGACTACCGAAGCCTGAAAGTTGAAGCCGACAAGAGATGGCGCAGCCACGTACCGGGATATCCCAACCACGAGGGACCCTGCGCCAGAGACATTATCAATAGAAAGTAAGCAAAAAGAACTAAAAAAAACAGAATAATATAGATGATTATCAGTGCCTTGACCGGCACTTCCATTCTTTTCGCCCATCCCGCTGCAAGTCTTCAATAATATTCTGCTTCAAAAGAAGGCAGTTAAAGGGATTTTTTGTACTTTTGCGCCTCAATAAGAGTAATTTGTAATTTAGTAATTGTAATTAGATACTATGTTCGATAATTTAAGCGAGAGACTTGAAAGGTCGTTTAAAATTTTGAAAGGTGAGGGCAAAATCACCGAAATCAATGTTGCGGAAACCCTGAAAGACGTACGTAAGGCACTTTTGGATGCCGACGTGAACTATAAGGTAGCCAAAAACTTCACCGATACCGTTAAGGAAAAAGCCTTGGGACAAAACGTGCTGACAGCCGTTAAGCCCAGCCAGCTGATGGTAAAAATCGTACACGATGAACTGACCCAGCTCATGGGCGGCGAGACTTCTGAAATAAACCTCGACTCCAAGCCTGCCATTATCCTAATGTCCGGTTTGCAAGGCTCCGGTAAAACAACTTTCTCCGGAAAGCTGGCCCGCATGCTGAAGAGCAAGAAGAACAAAAAGCCGTTATTGGTGGCTTGTGACGTGTACCGTCCTGCCGCTATCGAGCAGTTGCGTGTACTGGCTGAACAGATTGACGTACCGATGTACTCGGAACCGGACAGCAAAAATCCGGTAGCCATTGCCCAAAATGCCATCCAAGAAGCCAAAGCCAAAGGTTACGACCTTGTAATTGTCGATACAGCCGGTCGTCTGGCAGTGGATGAGGAGATGATGAACGAGATTGCCGCCATCAAGAAGGCCATCAATCCGGACGAGATTCTGTTCGTAGTGGATTCAATGACCGGTCAGGATGCAGTGAATACCGCTAAGGAATTCAACGAACGGCTCGACTTCAATGGTGTAGTATTGACCAAACTGGATGGTGATACCCGCGGTGGTGCCGCCCTTTCTATCCGTTCGGTGGTAAACAAGCCCATCAAGTTTGTAGGTACCGGTGAAAAGCTGGATGCCATCGACCAGTTCCATCCCTCACGTATGGCCGACCGTATTCTCGGTATGGGTGACATCGTATCTTTGGTGGAACGTGCGCAGGAACAATATGACGAGGAAGAAGCCAAACGCCTGCAAAAGAAGATTGCCAAGAACCAGTTCGACTTCAACGACTTCCTGAGCCAGATTGCACAAATCAAGAAAATGGGTAACTTGAAGGAACTTGCCTCCATGATACCGGGCGTAGGCAAAGCCATCAAGGATATAGACATTGACGACAATGCCTTCAAGAGCATTGAAGCCATCATCTACTCCATGACTCCGGAAGAACGCAGCAATCCGGCCATTCTGAACGGTTCACGCCGCCAGCGCATTGCCAAAGGTAGCGGTACGAATATTCAGGAAGTAAACCGCCTGCTGAAACAGTTTGACCAGACCCGCAAGATGATGAAGATGGTCACTGGCAGCAAGATGGGTAAGATGATGCCGAAACTTAAAAGATAAGATAACAGCCTATGACACTGATTGATGGAAAAGCAATTTCAGAGCAAGTAAAGCAAGAGATTGCAGCAGAAGTAGCCGAAATAGTGGCTCGTGGGGGTAAACGCCCGCATCTGGCCGCCATTCTTGTAGGACACGATGGAGGTAGCGAAACCTACGTTGCCGCCAAAGTAAAAGCATGCGAAGTTTGCGGATTCAAGTCCTCACTTATCCGTTACGAGGCAGACGTTACCGAAAAGGAACTGCTCGCCAAGGTACGCGAATTGAACGAGGATGCGGATGTGGACGGTTTCATCGTACAGCTTCCCTTGCCCAAGCATATCTCCGAGCAGAAAGTGATTGAAACCATCGACTACCGCAAGGATGTGGACGGCTTTCATCCCATCAACGTGGGACGGATGTCCATTGGCCTTCCCTGCTATGTATCCGCTACTCCCAACGGTATCCTCGAACTGCTGAAGCGCTATCAGATAGAGACTTCAGGCAAGAAATGCGTGGTATTGGGACGCAGTAACATTGTCGGCAAACCCATGGCTGCCCTGATGATGCAGAAGGCTTATCCCGGCGATGCCACAGTGACCGTATGCCACAGCCGCAGCAAAGACCTGGTAAAGGAATGCCAGGAAGCGGACATCATCATTGCTGCGTTGGGACAACCGAACTTTGTTAAGGCGGAAATGGTCAAGGAAGGCGCTGTCGTTATTGATGTAGGTACTACCCGTGTGCCCGATACCTCCAAGAAATCCGGATTCAAGTTGACCGGTGATGTGAAATTCGACGAAGTAGCTCCCAAATGTTCATTCATTACCCCCGTACCGGGAGGCGTAGGTCCCATGACCATCGTTTCCCTTATGAAGAATACATTGCTCGCCGGCAAGAAAGCAATCTACCAATAACAAGGCGATGAAAACGCTCGCCGTCTTCATTGTTGTCCTACTGTATAGCGTAACCCTTTCCTCGCAGGAAAGGATTACGCTATTATTTGTCGGCGACCTGATGCAGCACCAGGCACAAATAGACGCTGCACATGTATCTGAAGGAAAATATGACTACTCCTCCTGCTTCTCCCTCATAAAAGAGCAAATATCCCAGGCAGACCTCGCCATAGGAAATCTGGAAGTCACATTGGGGGGCAGGCCCTATCGGGGCTATCCTATGTTCAGCGCCCCCGATGAATATCTTCAGGCCATAAAGGACGCCGGATTCGATATTTTACTGACAGCCAACAACCACTGTCTGGACCGTGGAAAAAGGGAATGGAGCGTACCATACAATTGCTTGACTCCTCCGGTATTCGTTACGCAGGCACCTACAAGAATCTGTCGGAGCGCAGCAACGCTATCCCCTGTTCATCAACAGAAACGGCTTTCGCATTGCCCTACTCAACTATACTTACGGCACCAATGGTATCAAGGCTACCTCTCCCAATATCGTAAACTATATTGATAAGAATACCATCCTGCAAGATATCCAAAGTGCCAAGGCACGCCAACCGGATGCCATTATTGCCTGCATGCATTGGGGAGAGGAATATCAGTCCCTTCCCAACCGTGAGCAACGCGAACTGGCCAACTGGTTGCTCCAACAAGGCGTAACACATATTATCGGTTCACACCCTCACGTCATTCAACCGATGGAACTACGTACCAACGGTACCGAACAGCACATCATAGTCTACTCCTTGGGAAACTTCATTTCCAATATGAGCAAGGCCAACACTGACGGCGGCCTCATCTTCACTTTGCAGTTGGAGAAACATCCTCTCCCCCAACCCATCCGTCCCTCTTACACCGGTCAGAGTCAGACGCCCCTGCCAGACTCCAATCCTCTGCCTTTTCCATACTGTCGTGTTTCCTATTGTGGATCTAATCTGGCCTGGACCGGCCGGCCGGAACTTACTAAAGAAAAAATTACATTCTTTATCCTGCCAGTTTTCCTACAGAACATTTAACGCCGGAATCTCGTAAACACCTGGAAATCTTTGTCAAAAGCTCTCGAAAGCTGCTCCAGCAGCACAATATAGGTATCTACGAGAAGAAAAAATAATGCAGAAATCTCAAAAATTTTCGTCTCATTCTTTGCAATATTAAAGATTATCCCTATCTTTGCACCGCATTTAAGAAATGCAGTAACATGGTGGCTGTAGTTCAGTTGGTTAGAGCGTCAGATTGTGGTTCTGAATGTCGTGGGTTCGAGTCCCATCTGCCACCCAAAAAAAAAATCCTTATAAGTCAAGCACTTATGAGGATTTTTTCTTTATATAAATCTATTGTATTACTACTAAATTTCGAGATAAATCCCTCCTAAATCTGTAGTTGTTGGTCTATTGTTGTTCCCAAAATACAGGAGTTAACATGTTGACATTCAAAGCAGAAATATTAAAAAGCAAACAAAAATCTGATGGCACTTACAATGTGAAGATTAGAATGACTTATAATAGAGAAGTCAAGAGGCTATCAACTAATATCTTTGTTAGAGCAAGTGACCTTACCAAGTCACTCAAATTGAAGAATCCCAAACTTATTAAAGAGGTTGACAACCTAGTCAGGCAGTATCAAGAAATATGTGCTACTCTTCCCTTAGAAGCATCCACATATACCATAGATGAGATATTGGAGTACATAAAAATAAGTCAAGAGAAGAATAAAACCATAGACTTCATCCAATTCTGCAAAGAGTGGTTAGAGACCACAGAAAGTAGGGGGAAGAAGAATTATAAATCAGCACTCAATGCCCTCATAGCTTATATAGGCAAGGAACATTTAACTACAAGCCAAATTACTCAAGATTTATTAAAAGGCTTCATGGAGTATCTACACTTGAAGAGAGCCAAGCAAATAGCAGAACTTGAAAGAAAAGGTAAAAGAATCCCTTCTAACAGAATGCTTTCTCTCTATTTAGGTAGTATCAGACATCTGTTTAATGAAGCTAAGAAGCAATACAATGACTATGACAGAGGCATCATTATCATCCCTAACTCTCCCTTTGAAAACTTCAAAGTTCCTAAACAAGAAGCAACAAGGAAAAGAGCACTAACAGCAGAATCAATTAGAAAAATATGGGAGTTACCCTATATTATTAATACTAGTGATGGCAAGGAGAGAATCTGCCCCTACAACCTAGCCAAAGACTGTTTTATTCTCTCCTTCTGTTTAATGGGAATGAATTCTATAGACCTATATAACTGTGACAACCTTCAAGACACTGTTATAACCTACTACAGAAGCAAGACCACTGGAAGGAGGCTTGATAAGGCTAAAATGCAAGTTAAAATTCCCCCTATACTTCTGCCACTTGTAATGAAGTATAAGGATTATACCAGTAAAAGAGTATTCAAATTCTATCAAATGTATAATACAGCCAACAACTTTAATAGAGCTATCAATATTGGGTTAAAGGAAGTAGGAAGAGTGCTAAAAATAGATGATTTGGAATACTATGCAGCAAGGCACTCATGGGCTACTTTAGCAGTCAATAAAGTAGGCATAGACAAATATACAGTCCATGCAGCACTTAATCACATTGATGAAGCTATGAAAGTCACAGATATATACATTGAAAGAGACTTCAAGATAGAGAATGAAGCAAACTTGAAAGTTCTTAAATATGTATTTGGGAGTGAAGGGTTGAAGTAGTGTTAAAAGAATCTCTGTAGTTGATGGACTATGGAGATTCTTTAGTACATTTACTCACTTACTTTGTTATTAATATATTAAATCTAAGTGAGATGGAAAGTACATTGAATGATAAGACTGTTTATAATACCTATGCAGATATAATAGATTGGGATATTCTAACAGAAAGAGAATACCAAATTATAAGAGATTTGAAAGATAATGGTATAGAAATAGCTCCTACTACTATCATCAAAGACCTCTCAGGTCTTCCCATAGGTCAAGAGGAATATGTAGGAGATGGTTCTGCATTTACTGGTAAGAAACATATGTTGTCAGATTACTTAAATAAGATGCCACATGGCATTATAGATAAAAGAATACCAGGCATTGGAGCAACAACTCTTGAAATCAAGTCTAGAAGGAACTCTATCATAGTATTCCCTACTAAAGCTTTGGCTTACTCCAAGCACCTAAAGCACCACAATACTCTATATATTGGGAGTGACATTGAAGAGAGGAAAAGGACATCAAAAGCTGAAATTCAACACTACCTTAATACAGAAAATCACAAGAAATTACTTGTAGTAGCTGACAGCTTAAAGAGAGTATTGGCACTAATCAAGGAAGAGAATTATGACAAGTATTTCCTAATGATAGATGAAGTAGATGTGCTTCAATCTGACAACAACTACAGACCTCAACTAGAAGATGTCATTGATTACTATTTAAAGTTTCCACCCAAAAACAGATGTATGGTGACTGCAACCATGAGAGCCTTCTCCAATCCTCAATTAGAGCATGAATGCAGATTTAATCTACCTTGGATATGTGATGCTCCTAGAGAAGTAAAGCTGTTACATACAGATAATATCACTATGGCAGTGGTAGAAGAAATACTCAAACATCCTAATGAGAAGATATTCATTGCCTATAATTCCATAGTACACATAAGAGAAATCATTTTAGAACTTGAAGAGGAAATTAGAAAGGATTGTACTATTCTATGTAGTGAAGCATCCATTAAAGAAGCAGGCTCTTACTATGCACCTAAGCTAGAAAAAGGCAAAGATGGCAAAGAAAAGTTACCCAGTAGAATAAACTTTGCTACTTGCTGCTATTTCACTGGCATAGACATAGAGGATGAATACCATTTAATCTCAGTCTCAGATATAAGACACTCACATTCTATACTGTCTATTGATAGAATGACACAGATACATGGAAGGTGTAGAATAAGTAAGGGAGTACTCAGTGAAACGTTAGTATATAGTACTTTCAAAGAGAAAGAAGCCAAGACCATCTTTGATGAACTTAAAAAGAGAAGAAAACATGAAAATTATAGCAAATACTTAATACACAAGGCTGTGAAGGTATTGAATTTGATTGATTCAGCAGATAAACTTAGTAACAATGACAGTGATTTGAGAGAACTATTTGATATAGTCAAAGAGGCTATAAAAGACCATGCAAAACAAAAATCCATAGGAGAAGCACCTATTGAGTTGACAAGGAAGAATATAAACAATCAATATGTCCCTGCATATCTAAATATAGACTATTTACAAGAGAAGTACTTTCTATATCAGCATGTATATACCTCAACTGAGAATATCAAGAAGGAAGTGGAACAAGCTAACTGCAAAGTTATTGATAGTATATCATTATCTTACATTAAGACTGATAATCAAATAGAGAATGAGGCTAAGAATAAGGCTGTTTTGAAAGTTTGGGAGGAAGAGGATATACAAGAAGCTATTGCTGAAATTAGGCAATTAAATTCCATTCATCAGTTGAATGAAAGTACTCTTACAACTAAATGTAGAGGATATAAAAAGCATAAAAGAACCTTCTATGAAAGAGTTATGAAACTATATAAATATGTGGATATAGACAGTCTTTTATATTTACTTTGGGAGATTAGGAACATGAATAATAAGGCTTTCAAAACTATTAATAATGCTGTGGTATTTTGGGCATTGGTAGATAATCATCCTTTAAAGCAAAGTCTTAATAATGCTTTCCAAGACAAGTCAAAGCTGTATTCCAGTGATGAACTACATATGGATGTGATTGCCCCCATCATTAAGTACCATACTCACAAGACTATCAGTAAACACAAAGCTGTTAACCTATTAAATGCCTTCTATGAAGTCAAGAGAACAAAGAATAAAGGAGTGAATAAGTATCAGATTATTGGTGAGAATCCTTATCACTTGAAGGTACATGGAGATAGAATATTCTATGATAATAATAACCTATTAGACTTTTTCATACTTTAACTACTGATAATTAAATATTTACCTACTAAAACTTGCAAATATCAGAAAAAATCCTTATCTTTATATCTATATCTGAGGAGACTATTGTCTAGTCTCCCCTTTTCTTTTAATTATTTTATTTTCCAGTCCATATTCTATGCGGTTCTATAACCTTTACTATTAATATATGGTAGGTAATATAGGACAGCATAGAATATGGACTCATTAAACTTTAAGGATATGAAGAATTATACTATTATCCCTAATTATGCAAGTGGGAAGTTCTCTCCTAATGATTTATATACTATAACTGGAATATACTTAACAGCTAATGATAAGTATATCACAGATTCAACCTATGAACAAATAGCTTCCTCCACAGGTCAATCACTAAGTTATATCAAGGATTATTTCATGCCAAGACTAAAAAACACAAAGTTCTGCACTCAAATTCAATCATTCACAATAGGAAATTTAAGAAGAAAAAGATATTACCTACCCAAACCTACTGAAAACTTTAGAATTATAAAGAAAGAAGTATTGACAGATACCAACATAACATCAGAAGAGAAAGGGTTTATTATAGCTTTATATTGTAATTGTGTCAATAACTCATTTAATCTAAGTTTGTCATCATGGAAGTTTTGGGAGTCTAAAATTAAAGTGTCCAAGAGTACTTTCTATAAGCTAAAAAAGTCACTTGTAAGTAGAGGATATTTGAGAAGGTTAGAATATGTACCTGAAAATCCTGATAGTGGAAACCACCCTGAAGACTATATGCTATGTGTTCCTTGGTTAGGTGACATAAGCTATATTGATTGGCTACATCAGTATAAAAATGATGATATAACAATAAGAAACATATTCCTTTCAAATTATAGAGTAGCACCAGTATATTAACATTAGCAATACATAACTATATTTACTCCCTATTTCAAGTATTCTCCAATTTTTATTTTATTTTTTATAGGTCTATATGCTAATTAATTAGCATCAACAGCCCCCTAATCTTGCAATATTGGGCTACTCCCCCTACTTAATTTTCAGGTGATGAAGTGGAAGTAAACTGGATAATGAACTAGAATAGGATGCTCATTACACTAATACAAACAGCACTGCTCATTACTTCCTCCTATGCACTTGAAGGTAATCAATGTTAGAATTACCTCATTAAGTACAACAATTAAATTACAGAATTATGGGAAAGTTAAAGTTTTTAGAGACAATGACTATCAATGAGTTCAAGTCTCAGAAGGAAGTTAAAGCTATTGAAGTGAAGCAGAATCCACACACTGGTAAATGCTTCTTTGTATATGGCTGTGAAACTGGTGCAGTGAGTGACAAGTTTATTAATGGAGAAATCACCAATCCAGTTATTTCACAAGTATGTTCACCTGATACTGGGGATATGTTCTACATGCTCCATCAGAAGGGTGAAAGTGATTGTATGACATTGGCAACTTTATAAAGGTTATGCTTACCACTAGAAGAGTAGTTCAGTTGAAAGACTGGCTACTCTTTTTTCTTTATACACTAACCATCAACAATTAATAGATTACAATATGTTGAATTTAAGAGTATCATCAAAGAAGCAGGCTAAGATAAAGCTTGCTCTACAAGGTTGTGCAGGTTCAGGGAAGACTTATTCAGCCTTATTATTAGCCTATGGTCTGACTAATGACTGGACTAAAATAGCTATCATTGATAGTGAGAATGGAAGTGCTGATTTATATGCCAGTTTAGGCAACTACAATGTATTACCCCTTCAAGACAACTTTACACCTGAAACCTATATTGAGGCTATAAAGGTGTGTGAGGATGCTAATATGGAAGTGATAATCATTGATAGCATTTCCCAATGTTGGGACAACCTTCTGGAGTATCATGCTAACCTACAAGGTAATTCATTCACTAACTGGCAGAAGATTACACCAAGAATTAATGCCTTCATGCAGAAGATTCTACAATCCCAAAGCCATGTGATTTGTACCATGAGGTGTAAACAAGACTATGTACTAAGTGAAAAGAATGGTAAGATGATTCCTGAGAAAGTGGGATTAAAAGCAGTAATGAGGGATGGAATAGATTATGAATTTACCATAGTCCTTGATATTAACATGAAGCATCAAGCCATTGCATCAAAAGATAGAACAAGTCTATTTATAGGTAAACCAGATTTTACTATTACACCCACTACTGGGCAAATAATACTGGATTGGTGCAATAATGGAGTAAACTTGGATATGATAAAGCAGAAGATAAATCAGGCTAAAACCATTGAAGAACTTACCTCCATTTATCACCAATACCCAGAATGGTATCAGCAACTTACATCAGATTTCATGCAGAAGAAGATGCAGTTACAAGAAGAGAGCAATAAACCTATTATCAACTATAATCCTAATTTTATACATTATGGAAGCAATGCAGTTAATGCCAGTACACAGAACTAATATGTTGATGCAAACCTTCAATCAGCCAAAGTTTGAGATTGAAACCCCAGTTGAAACTATAGAGACTGAAATTATCAGCTCCAGAAGGGTAAACAAATTACCATTCATAGAGGCTAATACTAAAGAAGTCACTATTGAGCATCTTAGAAATGATTGTGTAGTACCAGTGTTCAGCAAAGATAATGAGATTACTATCAGTCACCCTTCATTTATTGAAATGGTTTGGGAAGCTGCCAATCAGATATTTCCCAATGAGAGAATTGAAGAACCTGCAATCAGAGTAAGCCATGTCATTAAAGGCAGAACACCCGAAGCTATTCATAAACCAGTGAAGGATTTACTTGAATCAGACAAGACTATTTACTATGAAAGAATGATGTTTTGTTTTGAAATTCCCACTATCCATGAAGATATTGAAGGTAATAGGTTGAATCTTACCATTGGTGGTGTCAGGGCATATAATCATGAGAATCTATATAGCAAGAAAGGTGCAGAAAAGTTCAAGGTATTCATTGGCTTTAAAAATTTGGTTTGCTGTAATATGTGTGTCTCAACTGATGGTTACAAGTCTGAGTTAAAGGTGATGAGTACTGCTGATTTATCTAGTTCAGTGATGAGGCTATTTCAGGAGTATAACATAGCCAAGCACCTATACTATATGAGTGCTTATAAGGATAGTTATATGACTGAAAGCCAATTTGCACAGTTCTTGGGTAAGAGTAGATTATATCAATATCTTCCAGTTGAACAGAAGAAAAGGCTTCCTCAAATGCTGATGACTGATACACAGATAGGTATTGTTGCTAAATCATACTATAGTGATGAAAACTTTGCTCTTCCTGAGAATCAGAGTGCCATATCTATGTGGAATGTATATAATTTACTCACTGGAGCCAATAAAAGCAGCTATATAGATAACTTCTTGGATAGATCACTGAATGCCACACAGCTTACAGAAGGGCTAAATAAGGCTCTGTATGGCACTAATGAATACAACTGGTTTATCCAGTAACCAGTTATAATTAACACAACTTCCTTAACCTCCACCTTATCTTACTTCTTATATCCATTATGTTAGGAAATTCTTGTTAGCCTCATTTACATCCTTATTTATAATACAGAGGTAAGTGAGAAAACTGGTATTTGTATTCACTTCTCTTATAAAAAGAATATAGAAGTGAATACATTCAATAACCTAACACCTTCAAGTGTCTCAGACTAACCTGAGGAAATTATACACAATAGCCTCTTAGCTTTGGAAATTAACTATAAGAGTGAGATTTGTAGGTAGGTTAATAATCCCCTCATTAAACTAATCCACTTCAAGTGGTTAGTGAAAGGTGATTAGATGAAGGAGTATTCATAGATTTACATTGAGGTCAATGCCTCATTGTATTGTAGTTTATTGTTGTTCAAGCCTCAGCCTATCAAGGTTGGGGCTTTTAAATTGATTGAATCATGACAGAATTTTATTTAATGATAAAGTGGATTGTATTTAGTATTGTAGGTTTAGTAATATACCTATGGTTAGACAGAGATACTAAGAAATAAAGATTAACTTTGTAATACAAGAACATAGCCCATACCAATGGTACTAATATGGATTGAAACCTATTAAAAGTAGCTTTCGGATGATTGTTTATATGTGGAAAGTCTTAACTTTGCAACAGAAACAATCAAATGATTGCTAATGAAATAGAAGTTTAACAAGACATATTAGAAAAAGAAGTGTTTGCTTCTTACTTGTGAAGTCCTAAAATCACCACTTTGAAGACTAACAATCACAGCAGTAAGGGAGTGAATGCTCATACCATCAGGTGTGGGCTTTCCTTGTTTGTGATTGTAGGTGTTGTGGTGATGCCTTGGACTCAGCAGGAAAGTACCACACTTTTTTTTGTGGTATGGCTACAAAAAGAAGAATATGAATTGGACTATTTTTATTATTGCTATCATTATTCTTATATGGTTGCATCACCTCTATCAAAAGAAAATAGATAGAGAAGAAAGAGAAGCTAATCTTTCAAAGCACTCAACAGATTCTCCATGGATTTCTCTACTACAGAAATTTAAGTCATACTTAGATTTTAAAGTTATAAAGGAATCCTCTTCAAGCTTACTAATTGCAAATAATAAAGGTGAAGAATTTTGCTTTCAAGTGGTAGCTACTAACAATATAGTTGTGTATAGGGTGAATGGTATTATAAAAAAAGAATGGAAGTTTCCGTTTTGGGTTCATGAAAATATAATGTATCATGATATAGACCAGTTCTATAAGAAAGAACTTTTAAGAAAGGCTTTACAGCCCAATATTCCATCTGTTAATTGGAAAGTTATAGAAGAAAGACCCTTTGATGCAGAAGAAATAGATGCTGTTAGTCAAGCTATAGTAGTAGCTTCTCAATATGGTAATTCTGTCAGGTTTATTATGAAGGCAGGTGGAGAGACATATATTCCACTTGATAAAAATTCTAATATAGCTGTTGGTGAAGTTATTGATATGAGACAAGCCAAACTTCTAACATTGGAGAAAGAGGGAGAAAGTAATATTGTAAGAGTTAAAATATAGATGAATATACGACATTCCTTATATCATGGACTTAATCAAACTAAACTACCTATTATAGTGGTTGAGATAGAGGATAAACACCTTTGTTTCATCCTAGATACTGGGAGTACATGTTGTTTGATTGATAGTAATGTAGTAGAATATTTCAAGGATATAGTAGAGCCTATTGGTGATTACTGCATCAGTGGAATAGATGGAACTAAGCGTAAGGCAGATGTGGTTATTCTACCTTTCAACTTTGAAGGTTATACCTATAAGCCAAAGTTCTGTGTACAGCCACTATCAGATGCTTTTAAAGGCATTGAAGAAAATAGTGGAATACAAATACATGGATTACTGGGTACAGACTTTTTAATAGAGAATAAATGGATTATTGATTTCAAAGAACTTAATACACACAGTTAAGATGTTATCACTTGCTTTATTACTTGTAATGTTCTATTGCTTACATTTGTTTCTAAAATGGTTATTGAGCAATAAGAGAGGAAAGTGGGTAGCTATTACTCTATTTATACTTCATAGAATCATGTATCTAATGATATATGTATTCAACTGGATTATAATAGTTAATGCAATGCTAAATAGAGCAGAGTTACTCATTGCCTTAGTGTTTACATTACCTATGGCTTGGTATATGGGAAAGATGTGTTTACATGATATAAATATGCCTCAAAGAGTACAATGGTATCCATTCTTTGGTAGGTATTTTATCTTCTTTAAGTGGAAAATAATTCAATGGGAATACAAAGATAAGGATGAGTTTACTATCTATTAAAGGTGTTGAATTATGAAGTATGAACCAAAGCCACATGGGGGTATTGATGAAGGGCAATCATTTATTAACCCATGGTTTAATTTAATGGGTTGGATAGTTATCATTCTATGTGTATGGTATAATCAAAGCTACACAATTAAGAAGATGACTTATAGGCAACCTGAATTTCCATGGGAGAAGCCAATAAAGATAGAAATGTCATGGAGTAGAAGATGTGTGGTTATCCTCAAATGTCTAATTATTGATGTTAAGAATAACCCTCGCTATACCCTTGGTTGCTGTGCCTTTCTATTATATCTGATTATTAGGTGTTTCATTTAATAGAAAGAGAAGATTAATCAATATCACTTAAAGCTTACCTCTTCTAGTGGTATATGATAACTGCATTATAAACTTTAAATAAAGAATTGAATTATGGAAAAGAAACAAGAAACTTAGCACTTCCAAGTGCTAGTATTGGCAATGTATAAGCATTGCCATTGTTGGTCAATAGTTGTTCTATTGACTAAATCAAGAGAGTATTAACTTACTGACAATTACAGACATAAGTATAATAATATAGTAGATTGTGGTTCTGAATGTCGTGGGTTCGAGTCCCATCTGCCACCCGCAAAGAAGAGGAAATTCGAAAGAATATTCCTCTTTTTTTGTTATTGTCCAAACAATCCCCCAAAGGGAGGCAACGTGGAATCAATGTAAAAAATTGTAGGGATACTCCTGGGTCAACGTAACAATCTGAGGTATTTTATATTTAAGCATATAATTTAGCAAGTCTATATAAGAAAAAAGCTCTATCTCTTACTCCTCTGAACTGTGCTCTAAATGCTTTGATTTTAGCATTGAATGACTCTGCTGCGGCATTGGTTGCCCTCCTTTCAAAAAAATTGATTATATCCAGATAATGTGTTTGTATAGAACGTGCGACCCTTCCAAAGGTGAGGAACCCTGATTTATCTACTTCATCATACCACCTTGCCAGCCTTGTCAAAGCAATATCCTTAAACTTACACTGATGATAGATTAAGCCTAACCGCATAGACAGATAATATCCTTTCTTTATATCGGGATATTCCTTGAAAAGAATTTCAGCTCGTATTCTTTGAGACAGAGTCCATAAGGATTCCTTCTTGTAAAGCAGATAAATGCTTCTCGCTAACAACTGCTTTCTTGTATCTCCATTAGCGAAAACAGGTGCATGATACATCTTTCCACAGGCCTTTGCATAAGCAATCTGAGTGGACTCTTCATCCAAAGCCTCCCAGCGAGCTTTTACACGCATCTCCTGCACCGCTTCATAAGCTAACTTCTGTACGTGAAAGCGATCGGTAACACGTTTGGCCGCAGGAAAGCAGATGCGGGCAATCTGCTCCATGTTAGGAGCCATATCCAAAGTAATCTCGCGCACTTGGTAACGGCGGAGACGGGATAGCTTAAGCAGGACAGAAGTGACCGTATGAACGTCCGTACCTTTAATGATAGCAATCATACTACCTTTACCACCGTGAGCTTCTTTATTGATCAGTACAGTATAGAGTTCTCCACGCGAGAGGGCTACCTCATCAATACAGATATAAGCACCGATATTCGTTTCGAATAGTAGCCAATCCTCTGCATGAACAAGTTGGTCCCAATGGAGATAACAACTTAGATGGTTACGGTATTGACGCTCCAATAAATCTCCGTCAACTCCATATAAAACACCTAAGAGCTTACAACTGATCGGATAGCTATCAATATAGTTCTTTTAAAAAAGACGCAAAATCTTGCGTCATACGAGTACCTTCAGCCACCATACGCCAGTTACGAGAGATATACTCATTATGCTTCTTTAAGATCCAGCGACGACGACGAATATTAAGGAAGACCTTCTTGCCACGAAGAGGAAAATCCTGAACAATAACAGGATCATAAAAGCCTTTACTCTCAGTATCCTGATCTGCATACTTCTCAGGAACGATATTTTTTTCCTCAAGGTAGATCACAACTTCATTTACGCTTTCCTTCACATCAACAAGAGCAAAGTACTCTAAAGTGCCTTCAGGAAGAAGAAGGCGATAACCGTTTAACTCCATAAGCTATGAATTTGGAGACAAAGATAATAATTTATAAATTTACCCCTCAGGTTTTTACATTGACCCATACTCCTCACAGAGTATCCCTACATCATAGGAAGGAATCAATTACCTAAACCAGTCCTTGTACAAAAGAGTTTACTTTCTCAAAATGTTCAAAATAGCTGGAAACTTATTCCGATATTTTGCATTCTGTATCAATCACACTTAATAGTACTTCCTTCCTTACTTTATCAAGCCAGTGATAAGACAACCCGTTATCACCTTATAGAAATAAGAATACAAAAAGAATATTTCATCTTTCAAAAAACATTCTATACCAATAACTCTACTATTTTCGATTTCCGACATGCAAATATAACCCTTTTTGTTTATACGAAAAGCAAAATCAGTTATCTTTGCAAAGATGAAATTCAATCAAATATGAAAATTCTCTGGATAGACCTCAATAGCTCGTATGCACACTCTTCGTTGGCACTCCCTGCACTGCACGCACAAATAGCAAAGAACAATTCCGTAAAATGGGAAATCGTATCTGCCACCATCAATGAAAACGTAGGAATGATTGTCGACGAAATATACCGGCACCAACCCGACATCATTGCCGCAACGACATGGTTGTTCAACCACGAACAACTGTTGCACATCACAGCGAGATTAAAAGCATTGCTTCCCAATAGCTGCTTCATCTTGGGCGGACCTGAATTCTTAGGAAACAATGAAGACTTTCTGCATAAAAACCCTTTCATCGACTGTGTATTCAGGGGAGAGGGAGAAGAAGCATTCCCCCAATGGCTGTCTTGCTGGAACCAGCCGGAAAAATGGAACAGTATTCCGGGACTCTGCTATATGAATCCTCAAAAGCAATATATAGACAACGGCATAGCCCGTGTACTTAACTTTTCACGGCTCGTACCACCGGAAAACAGCTGTTTTTTCAACTGGAGCAAACCATTCGTACAACTGGAGACTACCCGAGGCTGTTTCAACACATGCGCATTCTGCGTCAGCGGTGAAGAAAAACCGGTGCGCACACTGTCCATTGAAAGTATCCGTGAACGCCTTCAAATTATCCACAGTCATGGAATAAAAACGTACGCGTCCTCGACCGGACCTTTAATTATAATCCGCGCCGTGCTAAAGAATTACTGCAACTTTTCCTGGAATTCAACCCGGACATATGCTTTCACTTAGAAATACACCCTGCACTATTATCCGAAGAGCTGAAAAATGAATTGAAAAGGCTACCTAAAGGATTGCTCCATCTCGAGGCCGGTATTCAAAGCCTGCGCGAACCGGTCCTCCAGAAAAGCCGTCGGATGGGAAGCCTGGAGGACTCACTGCAAGGTCTTCGTTTCCTATGTTCCCTACCCAATATGGAAACACACGCCGACCTCATTGCCGGCTTGCCTCTATACCGCCTATCCGAAATATTTGAAGATGTGCGTACACTTGCCGGATACAATGCCGGCGAGATACAGCTTGAATCCCTGAAGTTACTTCCCGGCACAGAAATGAGAAGAAGAGCGGAAGAACTAGGCATCCGATATTCTCCTCTCCCCCCTTATGAAGTGCTTCAAACAAATGAAATCAGTGTCAACGAGCTTCAAACAGCCCGGCAACTGTCACGTCTTCTGGATGGATTCTATAACACAACTGCTTGGCAAGCCATCACCCGCAAGCTGATTCTGGACGACAACGACTTCCTACGTCGCTTTCTGGAATTTTTAATCGATAAAAATCTTATAGACCAGCCCATGAGCCTGGAAAAGCGAGGCCTCGTACTCTATGAATTCTGCAGTATGCATTATCCGGCCTATAAAATCATGGTCACCATTGCCTGGATAGAGGCAGGCATGTCATTAAAGAAAAAACCAGCAGAGAAAGTCAAGACCAAGCGCCAGATGCCACCGGAATATTGGGAAGTCATCTATGGAAACTACAAAGAAAGCCTCCGCTTATGTTTTCTACCCATTGACGACAATACCCAAAATGGTTATTGGTTCGGCTTCGAATCGGAAATACAAAAAGCAGAACCAGTATTCAAAGCCAAAGGAATAATGGAGAGGTATCAAAATACACAATCACCGCAGATTAACACAGATAAAAGTTCTTGATTATCAGAAATTCTATAGCAATCTGTGTAACCTGCGGCGAGTTATGCCCTCATTTCTTCTCCTATCCGCAGTGGAAATACTTCTCGACCAGTTTCAGCATCTCCTCCGGACTGTCTTGTATCTCTGCACGCAAGGTTCTATCCTCGTAAGAACGCAGTTTGGAAATAACCCCATCAACCATTGCAGGACTGAACACATGATATTGCTCAAAGACAGCACGCTGTCTTTCCAAACAATCGGCAGAAGCGGCACAACTGTCAGGAAGCTGTTCCAGTTGTTTCAACTTATCTTCATTTTCTTTCTTGTGGATATTTACATTGACATATGTTTTTTCTGCAATTCCTAAAGCATCGTCTATCTCAAATCCATAACGGCAAGCTACAGCAAGTCCGGCAATCAATTGATACAAATCGGCCGAACCGTCAGGCGAACGCATTTCCACCGTCTGTTTCTGTGTAGTATCATAATGACTTGGGGTCTCCAACGGATTTGCCAACATGCACATATCCGTTTTTGCCGACCAGCCCAACGGAACGCGTACCAATACCGAACGGTTGCGGTCGCCCCAGCAAATGTTGGTCGGTGCTTCCTGATGAGGAACCAGACGAAAATAGGAAGTAGGATTTGTATTACCGAAAGCTGTAATGGAAGAAGCCAGCTTCATCATGCCCGCAATGGCCTTACGGGCTGTTTCAGAAAGTGCCCCATCTTTCAGCATCTGGTTCTGCCCGTCCTTCATGATACGCATATGTATATGTAATCCGGAACCGGCTTTTCCTGCCGTGATTTTCGGTGCAAAAGTAATGTTATATCCATACTGGCTAGCCAGATTACGAATAACCCATTTTGCTATCACCAGTTGGTCAGCAGCCTCCTCGGCACGCACCGGCAGGAATTCTATTTCATTCTGCTCATAAATCTTATCGTCCAGCGTAAAATTACCGACTTCAGAATGCCCATACTTTATCTGTCCGCCTGCCTGCGCAATATATGACATACATTCCGTACGGAAATCATTGAACTTGGCATAAGGGGCCGATTCGTGATAACCACGCTGGTCGGTAGCCGGGAACAATCCGTCATTTTCAGAAATGACATAATATTCCAATTCTCCCATAGCCTGAAATTCCATCCCCGTAACCGTAGTGAATGCCTGACATGCCTTACGCAGGGTATATTCCGGAGAACTTTCCAGCGGTTCACCATCCTTATTGAAATAAGAACAGAGCATTGACAGTGTGGGCAATTCAGAAAAAGGGTCTATAAAAGCGGTCCGGAAACGCGGCACTACATACAAATCACTGCTACCGGCCTCTATAAACGGAAACAAGCTGGAACCATCTACGCGTTCACCACATGTAAGTATGGCATCAAGGTATGCTTCATTATTGATGACAAAGTTCAGTGTCTTCAGTCTCCCGTCTGCCGCAGGATACATGAAGTTCACCATACGAATGTCGTTCTCCTTTATATAGGAAACAATGTCTGCTTTCGTAAATTCGGAAGCCGGTTTTTGAAGGGCAGCCACCAATAGATTGGGGCTCATGGATAATTCCTGGTTCATAATACGCTGATTGTTTTTAGTTTTCTATATGGTTAACAAAACACATGCAATTTTCTGTCACAATAAAAAACTGCTGTTTCGCAAAGATACTAAAAGTTGTATCAGAAAAAAAACAAACAACCTAAATCTTATCAGAGAGCCTCAACCTTTTCCGTCGTATCCCCACTTCACGTAAATAGCTCCCCAGGCAAATCCTGCTCCGAATGCTGTAAAAATCAGTTTATCCCCCTTTTTAAGCTTATCCTCGAAATCCCATACACACAACGGAAGCGTGCCGGCACTTGTATTTCCATACCGTTCTATATTGACAATTACCTTTTCGGGAGATACTCCCAAGCGTTGCGAAACTGCAGTAATTATACGCATGTTTGCCTGATGGGGAATCACCCAGTCAATGTCCTCCTTCGTCAAGTGATTCCTCTCCATGACCGCCTCACAAGCATCCGCCATATTGGCCACAGCATATTTAAAGACTGTACGTCCTTCCTGATAAATATAATGCATCCGATTGTCCAGTGTATAGTAAGATGGAGCACATACGGAACCTCCTGCTTTGATATGTAAAAAGGGCAGACCTTTCCCGTCTGTTCTCAATACGGCATCCATTACTCCCATATCTTCCCGGGTGGGTTCCAGCATGAAAGCGGCAGCACCGTCACCAAAAATCGGACAAGTGGCACGATCGGTATAATCAATCACCGACGACATTTTATCAGCCCCTACTACAATGACCTTCTTGTATTTTCCCGAACGGATAAAATTGGCTCCAGTTTCCAATGCATACAAAAAGCCACTACAAACAGCCTGCATATCAAAAGCAAAAGCATTCTTAAGCTTTACTCTCTCACATAATATGGATGCTGTTGAAGGAAAATGATAATCGGCCGTTGTAGTGGCCACAATCACCAAATCAATATCATCAGGATTAGATTTTGTACGTTGCATTAATTGTTTTACAGCTTTACGGGCCATAAACGAAGTCCCCAATCCTTCTTCGTGCAAGATACGTCTTTCCTTTATACCGATACGCCCCATTATCCACTCATCTGTCGTATCTACCATTTTGGATATTTCTTCATTGGTCAGAATATAGTCAGGAACATACCCTCCCACTCCCGTAATTACTGCATTTATTTTCTCCATTAATTCTATCTAGTTTAGTATTGGAATCGGCTCAAAGATAATATTCTTAAAACGCCGAGCGCAAATATACTGAAAAGAGGGTAAAATCCAATAAAGGAAGAACAAAAAAGACACTCCCGACAAACTATCACATGGATATACAAAAAAAATCAACTGTCCTTTTTCTATCATTCTTTTGTCAATTTTGTATCAATGAGTTTGAGCAATACAGACTAAATTTGCATAATAAAATGTATCGGGTATTTAAAGAGCAAGTAACTAATCAAAAATACATACAAATAAAATTAACATAACATTTTTATATCTTATGAAACAAAACCGCTTAATTAGCATTGGGGCTTTCATTTTAGTGCTTGCACTTTCAGGCCTTATGACAGGTTGTATGGAGAAAGACGTATACGACCCGAATCGTGAAAAAGAACCTCTTCCTGACCCGGATAAATATTTCGGCTTTGAGATGCGCAGTGATGTCCGGCTTTCTGTCAACTATGACATTTACGGGTTTACTCCTTTGATAGAAATTTACGGTGAAAATCCGATGGAAACAGTGGAAGGTACGCCGATAAAGAAAGAGGGTATAGAAGCCTTGTTCAAAACCTATACCGACAACAGCGGTAAGTATGAGGGAAAAATGCAGCTTCCTACCTATCTTAATAAAGTTTATTTATATACTGCGACATGGGGATTGCCGGGATGCATAGAACTTGAAATTAAAGACAATGCTGTCATTTTTGACATGTCGGCAAAATCAAATCCTAAAACAAAGTCTGTCACTCGCGCTTCGTCTGATGTACCTTATTTAGTAAACAAATCCCAAAATCTATACTCACTGTGCTATTGGGGAGAAGGAGGTCAGCTGAACAGCCAATATATGACAAAGGAAAAAAATATTGGTAATGAAAGTATTTTGGATTTGACAGACCGGATGAAAACATTCTTCAATAAAGGAGGACAAGACAATTCAAAATTACTTGGTAATGGAAAAACTATCAATATTTCGATAAAGGAGGACAACACCGCATTGAATCTCATTTTTCTCAATCGAAGTGCAAGTTATAACAATACTTTCGGATATTATTTTTATAAAACCGGAACGTCCGTCGATGTAGACCAAGTGAGGAAATACATTATATTCCCCAATGTGTCTTTTGACTGGTATGGCGGCCAAATATTGATTTTAGAATCCGGGAATAAAGTTCGTCTGCTTTACTTCGATGAAGACGGCCAAGCCCATGATACATTCCCAGCAGGATATACAGTAGGCTGGTTTCTTTATGCCGACGGTTTTAAGAACGGTTATGGAAATAATTTAGAAGATTATCTTAAATTGCCTGATTTATATAATCCATACAATTCAAATCTTCGCACTTCCAATCCCCAAAACAACATGTCGGCCTTTGTCTCTGTTAAAGACCAAAAAAGCGGCAAGACGATTCTTGGAGCAGAAGATGGTGTAAATCAAAGCTACTGTGACCTTTTATTTTATGTAGATGCTACTCCGGGAAGTTCTATTGACGATCCTGAAAGGCCGTCTATTCCCGATGAAGGTGATAAAGAAGAACCCAAACCCGATGAAGATGAAAATGTTACCGGCACACTGGCATTCGAAGATATTTGGCCTTCCGGTGGCGATTATGACATGAATGACGTAATTGTAGAATACGAACGCAAAGTCTATTTCGACAAAAAGAATATAGTAACGAAGATCGTTGACGAATTCACTCCGGTACATGATGGCGCTACATATGTTAACGCATTTGCCTATCAGATAGATGCAGCACAAATTGGCGATAAAATCACTTTGCCGGAAGGTGCAATATTGGAAAAAGAGACTTCGTCCATTATCGTAATGTCCAATGCCAAACAGAATATAGGCAATAAATATGTAGTCACCAGAGAATTCAACGGTTCTTTCCTAAAGAATCAGCTATTGTCCTATAATCCATACATCATCGTAAAATATTCACAAGGAGAACAGAATCGCACAGAGGTTCATCTGCCCAAACACAAAGCTACAGCTTATGCCAATCAGTCATTGATTGGCAGCAATGATGATGCTTACTATATCGACCGTAAAGGAGCATATCCATTTGCTATCGATATACCGATGCTAGGGTTTACCCCGGTAACAGAAAGGAACAGAATTGACAGCCAATATCCCGGTTTTGCTACATGGGCAAAATCAATGGGAAATGACTGTAAGGATTGGTATAAAAAATAACAGAACAAAAGACAATGAATCATGTGTGGAGTGCCCCCTTATTCGGACGCTCCACCTGTTTTTTTTTGAATTATTGCATATTGACTTGGAGAAATATTATATTCTGCCATGAAACACCTGGAAAAATAAGAAGGATTGGAATAGCCTACCATATACATTACTTCCGATACAGTGAATCTGCCTTGTAATAAAAGTGTAGCGGCTCTTATCATCCTAACACGCCGAATAAGGCTTACTGGAGTAACCCCCGTCAACTGTTTAATCTTTCGATACAACAGTTTTCGATTCATTCCCAACAGTTGACAGAGCATAGCAACATTAAACTCTGTATTTTCCATATGCTCTTCCAACACTGAAACAAGCTTGTTAAGCCAAATTCGTTTCAATTCCAGTTGTCTGTTTTCCAATGGTTTGCATGAATCTATTTTCTCCAATTTTAATATTCCTTCTAAGATCTGTTTGGCTTGTAGTGAGTCCATACCAACTTGATTTTGCAAAGCCTGCAGTTCATTTTTATCTGGTAAAGACACAATAATATTAATTAAGACTCCAGTATCATTTTCCTCACATCTTATGTCAACCTGGCCTTGATATAGATTAACAAATTTGGGAATTAAATGTAACCCCACAAGAGCGATTATTTCATCTATTATTTTAAGATATTCTTTCATATCTTTCTTGCCTTTTGGTATAAGTACAAATTATCCAAATATCAGACAAACATTCTCTCACGGTATTCTGACGGAGTAGTGCCTGTATGCTTACGAAAAAAACGTGTCATCGTAGAATTCGATTGAAAATTAGTTCGTGAAACCACTTCCTTTATTTCAAGATTGGAGTCTTTCAATAAGACTTTTATCTCAAGTATGGTATATTCCACAATCCACTCTTTAGCCGAACGACCAGTATTATCTGTTATTAACATTGTCAGATATTTAGGTGAGATACACATCTTATCTGCATAAAATGCCACATCACGACTTATAGTATGATACTCTATAACCAAATAAAAGAATTCAAAAACCTGCTTCTCTTTACGTACAAACTTCACGGAAGCCATAGCCTTGGGGTTACTCTTATAGCCCACATACAAGTCCCAATAATAAACCCTCAATAAATACATCACCGATTCCCTCCTAAGAAAGGCACAAGATAAATCTACACGGCATGACAATATATGACAGAAATGAACAAAGCGCTTATACTCTTCTTCACTGAGCGGAGAGCTATAATATTTCCTCATATAGAAAAAATAGTCAAGTGTAAGCCTACCCAGCCCATTAATGGTATCCATAAACAATTTCTTTGGTACTTTAAAGAAAATAACGGCAAAGTCTGTACTGATTTCGGTTATACTTGCCAACTGATAAGGAAAAATAGTTATCAAATCATTCTTCACAACCCTGCGTTTATTAGAAAACACATTAAAAAGAGCAGAGCCTCCGGTACAAACTCCATTTATCCCTTCTTCTAGATATGTCGGAATCCCGTCAAGAGGCAAATCAATTACCTTTGTATAAATATTGAACTCCTCTAAATCAAACACACCACTTGAAAAAGGCCTATTATCTTTTGTAGCTTTTACCATATTTGTTTTAAATATTATGCTAAGTTACAAAAGAAAATCATTTTTAGATTATTTGTTCTAAAATTGCACATATATACTGAAGTTCAGTCAAAACTAAAGTATAAATTCTTATTCTATAAAGGGCTAAATAATATCCGATAGGGCAGAGATAATGGAATAAAAAAAGTCCCACAAATCGTTGAATTTATGAGACTTACCTATTCATTATCCAGTTAGTTCAGCGGAGAGACAGGCTCTCGAACTTATACTTTCACAGAATATCATAAAACTGCAAACGACTGATAATCAAGTGTAAATTACAATATAGAGTAAAAGTAAATGTTTCTAAATGTCTTTTGCTATCTCAATAATTGGGTGTATATTTGGGTGTAGAATTTCAAACGCACCCAATTATGAATATCAAGCGCAACATCATTTTTGCATTGGAGAGCCGGAAAAAGAACGGTGTGCCAATCGTAGAGAACGTACCCATCCGTATGCGTGTCATCTTTGCCAGCCAACGCATCGAGTTTACAACGGGCTACCGGATTGACGTAGCCAAATGGGATGCAGATAAGCAGCGGGTAAAGAACGGATGTACCAACAAGCTAAAGCAAAGTGCAGCCGAAATCAATACGGACTTGCTGAAATACTATGCCGAAATCCAGAATATTTTCAAGGAATTTGAGGTGCAGGAGGTCATGCCAACGACCCAACAGTTGAAGGAAGCTTTCAACATGAGAATGAAAGACACCAGCGAAGAACAGCCGGAAGAAGCCCCTGTCAGCTTTTGGGAGGTGTTCGATGAGTTTGTAAAAGAGTGCGGTAACCAGAATAACTGGACGGCATCCACCTATGAAAAATTTGCAGCAGTGAGGAACCACCTCAAAGAGTTCAAGGAGGATGCAACGTTCAACTATTTCAACGAGTTTGGATTGAACGAATACGTCAACTTCCTGCGTGACACCAAGGATATGAGAAACAGCACCATCGGCAAGCAAATGGGATTCCTCAAATGGTTCCTGCGCTGGAGCTTCAAGAAAGGACATCATCAGAACATTGCATACGATACGTTCAAACCGAAACTGAAAACCACCTCGAAAAAGTAATCTTCCTGACTTGGGATGAACTGAACAAGCTGAAAGACTACCAGATACCCAAGGATAAGCAATACCTGGAACGTGTGCGTGATGTTTTCCTGTTCTGCTGCTTTACGAGTTTGCGGTATTCGGATGTTCGCAATCTGAAAAGAAGCGATGTGAAGTCCGACCACATCGAAATAACCACAGTCAAGACTGCCGACAGCCTGACGATTGAACTGAACAAATACAGCAAAGCCATACTGGACAAATACAAGGACATCCATTTCGAGAATTACATGGCTCTGCCCGTCATCAGCAACCAGAAGATGAACGATTACCTGAAAGAGCTGGGCGAACTGGCAGAAATCAACGAGCCTGTACGGGAAACCTACTACAAGGGAAATGAACGTATTGATGAAGTCACACCCAAATACGCTTTGCTCAGTACCCATGCAGGAAGAAGGACATTCATCTGCAATGCGCTGGCTCTCGGAATCCCGGCACAGGTGGTCATGAAATGGACGGGACACAGCGACTACAAAGCTATGAAACCCTACATTGACATAGCGGATGATATTAAGGCAAATGCCATGAACAAGTTTAATCAACTATAAAAGTATCAAACAGTTTCATAGATAGTTACCAATGACTATATTTGTAGAAATTATCATCACAATATGAGCAACAAGGAATCCAACATAGAGAAAACGAATTTTGATACATTCATACAAGCGGTCGGTTCGGAAATAGAACAGGCACAAGTAAGGCTGATTGTTGCAGCCAATGCACAAATGCTGTTCCATTACTGGAAGATAGGCAATTACATCCTTTATCACCAGCAGCTGCACGGATGGGGAAGCAAAATCATCAAGCAGTTGGCAAAGGCTATCCGACTGCATTACCCTGAAAAGAAAGGCTATTCGGAACGTAACCTTACCTATATGTGCCAGTTTGCAAAAGCATATCCTTTAAGAGCGTTGCAAAGTTTCATAGAAACAGATGCAAGCCTGTCTGTCCCAACCATACAGAGTGTGACCAATGAAGTATTAAAACTGAATGACAAGCAATTTACGCAGGAACTTACTGCGCAAATACAATCGATTGATTGTCAATCATTAGCAATTACGCAGGAAGTTCCTGCGCAATTTGAAGATGTGGGAAAAACCGTGTCTGCCATTTACAGGATGGGAATCAGGGAAATAGAAGAAGTTTTCTTGACCTCTCCTATAGCCAAAATAAACTGGACAAGCCAAATGACTATACTTGACAGTTCGCTACCTTTAGGTCTAAGCTACTGGTACATGAAGCAGTCTGTGGAAATGGGATGGAGCAGCAATGTATTGAAAATGCAAATTGACAGTGATTTGTATAGCCGACAAATCAGCAACAACAAGGTAAACAATTTCACGACCACACTTCCGGCTCCACAAAGCGACCTTGCCAATTACCTACTCAAAGACCCGTACATCTTTGATTTGGCAGGAGCCAAAGAAAAGCAGACGAAAGGGATATTGAAGAACAGCTGGTGAAACACGTTACCCGCTACCTGTTGGAAATGGGCAACGGTTTTGCCTTCGTTGCCCGGCAGAAGCACTTCCAAGTCGGAAACAGCGATTTCTTTGCCGACCTGATTCTATATTCCATTCCGTTGCACGCATATATCGTGGTAGAATTAAAGGCTACCCCATTCAAACCGGAGTATGCAGGACAACTGAACTTCTACATCAATGTGGTGGATGATAAACTGAGGGGAGAGAATGACAACAAGACTATCGGGTTGTTGCTATGCAAGGGAAAAGACGAAGTTGTGGCACAATACGCATTGACAGGCTATGACCAGCCCATCGGCATCAGCGATTACCAATTGAGCAAAGCGATTCCCGAGAAACTGAAATCAGCGTTGCCCAGCGTGGAAGAAGTGGAAGAAGAACTGGCCTCTTTCCTTGACAAAGACAATAACACTCAAAAATAGTTGCGTCCATGAAAGATGTAATTACAACGCTGATTCCCCGATACGGAGAATTGAACAGAATATATAAAGACTGGTTTGATAATAAAGGTTTCTCTTTTGAAAAGCAGAAATTCATTACCAAGTTCTATCTGGACTACAATGATGTAACGGTTCTTGAAACAGCCATTCTTGAACTGGTGTTTCATCTTCCACAGGAGCAATACACACTGATTCTGAATAGCCTGAAAAAGGAAGTATGCGAAAACATAAGTTATTACAAGAAAGGATGTATGCCGGATGAACAGACCGTTTACAATATCTGCTTCCGAGTTTCAGAAATCTATAAAGAAGCCATAGAAGAACAGCAATACAAGACGACCAAGCTCCATGCTCCGCTAAACGAAGCATACCACCGATACGATTCCATAGGTTATCGGGAACACACTGCAGAGGATGAAAAGCGTGCGGAAATGGAATATGAACGGTGCAAAGATGAATACGAGGAAAAAAAACAAGCTGACCGAACTCTACGATCTGCAAAAACAGACCAGAGAGAAAGCCCTGCAATATGCAAAAAGCCGTTTCAATGAAATCTATCGGCTGGGCTGCCACCTCAAAGAGACATTGGCGAAATATGTATTTGATGAAACAAACGAGCCGGAAGAGCCAGCCGAACAAGAACCAAATGCCCCCAACATACAGGAAGAAGTGCTGGGAACGAAACAGACTGAGTATTTCAATATGGAACTGCTTTCGCTCATTCATGTAACCTGCGTGGGAGAACAGTTCGAGAATATTTCCGAACATGATTTCTATACCTGCATGAACCTGCTACCAAGCGACACCAAACCCCAAATCAGACCGAGAGAAAAAATACGTACCTGCTATCTGATATTCCTGATGAGCGAAAAACTGCCCAAACAGGACAGGGAGAATTGGAAGAGGAATATCCTGAAAATATTGGATATTGAGGAAAGCTACTACAAGTCAAAGTACAAAGAGCCTGTTTCCGATTTCCCCAGTGACAGCAACCGGAAATTTGCCAAAGAAATGGATGGTATATTCCGATAATCTGTGATATGCCCTGACATTTTACGAAACAACCACTTTTACCACTCAAATTAAATTTTTGAGTGGTATTTTTTATTATCTGATATTCAGATAAATAACAAGATATTCCATTTATATCAACCACATCCTTACCACTTACAACCCTACCTAATTTTGCATCGTTCGAGAACAGAGATAACAGCCAGTGCGCAGGGCTGATTGTTAAACGACTAAATAGATTGAACGATGAAAAATCTTCAAGACTTATTATTAAAACCCGTCTGGCAGATGACAGGCGAAGAGTTCATATTCCTGAGTAAGCACGCTTCCGGTCAAACGGAAACGCAGCCACAGCCCATTACAGACACAGAAAGAAAATATGTGTATATCGGCTGAAGAAGCCATAATCCTTTGGCAAGCCTCACGTTTGAGCCTGTCGAAAAGTTATGAGAAAGCACCCGAAATCCTCAAAGTGCATGGTTCTGTCATTGGGACATTGGGCAACTTCAGCGCATCCATCGGCAAAGCCAAAAGTAAAAAAACGTTCAATGTATCGGCTATCGTAGCCGCTGCATTGAAGAACGGCACAGTGCTGCGGTATGTGGCTGAACTGCCTGAAGATAAGCGGAAAGTGCTTTATGTTGATACAGAGCAAAGCCCTTACCATTGTCTGAATCATGACGCGCATTTTGCGAATGGCTGGTTTGCCAGATGATAGGGACAATGAGAATCTTGAATTTCTTGCCTTAAGAAAATACACGCCTGAGCAGCGTATCAGGATTGTGGAACAGGCTATTTACAATACACCCGAAATCGGTCTTGTAATTATAGACGGCATACGGGATATGGTGTATGACATCAACAGCCCCAGTGAATCAACACGCATCATATCCAAGCTGATGCAGTGGACGGACGACAGGCAGATACATATCCATACGATACTGCATCAGAACAAAGGGGATGAGAACGCAAGAGGGCACATTGGTACGGAGTTGAACAACAAGGCGGAAACCGTATTGCAGGTAGAAAAGGACAAGGGCAACGGTGACATCAGCCATGTTTCAGCCATTCACATCCGGGCAATGGACTTTGAGCCTTTCGCATTCCGTATCAACGACAAAGCCCTTCCCGAACTCATTGAGGGATACAAACCTGAAACAAAGAAGCCGGGAAGACCCGAAGAAGAGAAGTTCGACCCTTACAGGCATATCACCGAGCAGCAGCACCGTATCGCATTGGAAGCCGTTTTCGGGCTGAAAGAGGAATACGGCTACAAGGAACTGGAAGATGCCTTAATCAAGACCTATATGTCAGTGGGTGTAAAGTTGAACCATAAAAAGGCGGTATCGCTCATCACCATGCTCCGCAACAAACGGATGATAGTGCAGGAGACAGGCAGAAAATACACATTCATGCCTGACTTCCACTATTAGCCCATTTCCCTGCAATCACTTCACTTTATTCTCGGGGTGTATATATTAGGAATATAGTGAAGTGCTTGGGAATGGGACTAAATCACTTCACTTTATTACCGTATCCTATATATACGAGAATTTAGTGAAGTGATTATAGACCGTACTTCCTAAAAAGGTACGGGCAAAAAGAAAAATAAACCAATTCACCAACTACTAAAACAATCATTTTATGGATATACAGACAGCCAAGCAAATCAGAATAGCGGATTATCTGCATAGTTTAGGATATTCTCCCGTCAAGCAACAAGGTGTCAATCTGTGGTATAAATCACCGTTAAGGGAAGAAGCCGAAGCCTCGTTCAAGGTAAATACCGAACGTGAACAATGGTATGACTTCGGTTTGGGTAAAGGTGGTGGTATCATAGAACTGGCTGCACACCTGTACGCTACCGACCATGTACCTTACATCTTGAAACGGATAGCGGAGCAGACGCCGCACGTGCGCCCGGTATCTTTCTCTTTTGGAAAGCAAAACTCTTCCGAGCCGAGCTTCCAACAGTTGGAGATTCTTCCGTTGTCATCTACTGCCCTGCTTGCCTACTTACAAGGTAGAGGAATTAACATAAAACTGGCGAAAAGAGAATGTAGTGAAGCACGTTTCACTCACAACGGCAAGCGGTACTTTGCCATCGCCTTTCCCAATGGTTCGTGTGGATATGAAATCCGCAACCGCTATTTCAAGGGGCTGCATCGCCCAGGAAATCTCCCACATCAGGCAGTCGGGAAAAGCGAGGAATACCTGTTATGTGTTCGAGGGATTTATGGACTACCTCTCCTTTTTGACATTGAGACAAGAGAGCTGCCCAAATTATCCGGAATTGGACGGGCAGGACTACATTGTATTGAACTCCGTATCGAATGTAAACAAGGCTCTCTATCCGTTGGGCAATTACGAACGCATCCACTGCTTTTTTCGACAACGACGACCCACTCAGGGCGTTTCACCCCTGAGAACCCCGAGCAAAGAGTGACCCTCTCTTTGCAATCTCCGCTTATGGGTTACCCCTAAGAACCCCTCTGCGAAAGCGAGCAAAGTAAATCAATTGTAAACAAAGGAAAGAAGCTATGGCAACAAAATCAAGCATACATATCAAGCCTTGCAACATCGCATCGAGCGAGGCACACAACCGAAGGACTGCCGAGTATATGCGTAATATCGGGGAGTCCAGAATCTATGTCGTTCCCGAACTTTCCACCGATAACGAACAGTGGATAAATCCCGACTTCGGCACTCCCGAACTGCGAACTCATTATGACAATATCAAGCAAATGGTCAAGGAAAAGACCGGACGTGCCATGCAGGAAAAGGAAAGGGAACGCAAGGGAAAGAATGGAAAGATTATCAAGGTGGCGGGATGCTCACCCATCCGTGAAGGAGTATTGCTTATCAGACCGGACACCACACTGGCTGATGTACGCAAATTCGGTGAAGAGTGCCAAAGACGCTGGGGCATCACTCCGCTACAGATTTTCCTGCATAAAGACGAAGGGCATTGGCTGAACGGTCAGCCGGAAGCAGAAGACAAGGAGAGCTTCCAAGTCGGTAACAGATGGTTCAAACCAAATTATCATGCTCATGTCGTATTCGACTGGATGAACCATGAAACTGGAAAGAGCCGAAAGCTCAATGACGAGGATATGGCAACCATGCAGACCCTTGCTTCCGATATTCTCCTGATGGAACGTGGACAGGCAAAAGCTGTCACAGGTAAAGAGCATCTGGAACGAAATGATTTCATCATTGAGAAGCAGAAAGCCGAACTGCAACGTATAGAGGAAACCAAGCGACACAAGGAACAACAAGTAAGCCTTGCCGAACAGGAACTCAAACAGGTAAAAGCAGAGATACGCACGGACAAACTAAAGAAAACAGCCACCAATGCTGCTACCGCCATAGCAAGCGGTGTAGGTTCTCTTTTCGGAAGCGGTAAGCTGAAAGAACTGGAACATCACATCGAGCAGCTACATCAGGAAATTACCAAACGGGACAAAGCTACTGATGAATTAAAAATTCAGATACAACAAATACAGGAACAGCATAGCAGACAAATTCGTAATCTTCAAAGAATACATAATCAAGAACTTGAAGCCAAAGACAAGGAAATATCACGATTGAGCACCTTGCTTGAAAAAGCCCACAAATGGTTTCCCATGTTCAAAGAGATGTTGAGAATGGAAAAATTATGCGCTGTTATCGGGTTTACCAAAGACATGATAGAAAACCTCTTGACAAAGAAAGAATCCATACAATGTAGTGGCAAAATTTATTCCGAAGAACACAGGTGGAAATTTGACATCAAGAATGATATTTTTAGGGTTGAGAAACATCCGATGGATAGTGGTAAGTTTATGCTGACCATAAACCGACAACCCATAGTACAATGGTTTAAGGAACAATGGGAAAAGTTACAGCAGAATCTACGTACTCGGTGCAGAGAGAGCAAAAATCCAGAGGATTTAGAATATAGAATAGCCTATTATTAATAAAATCAAGTATCTATGCATCCAAACAGATTGTTTTTATTACAGAATCAAAATCCTAAGAATTTATAAAAAATGAAGCCTAAAGAAGTTTTGGAAAAATGGATAGATTGCTTTAACAAAGCAGATGCTTATCATATAGCAGAGCTGTATGCTACTAATGCAGTAAATCATCAAGTCGCAAACGAACCAATAATAGGTAAAGAATCAATCTACAAAATGTTTGTGAATGAATTTGCCACTGCTAAAATGGTTTGTATGGTGGAAAATATTTTTTGAAGATGGCGAATGGGCTATCATGGAATGGAAAGACTCTCTTGGACTTCGTGGATGCGGATTTTTTTCATGTAAAAGATAACAAAATCGTCTTTCAAAGAGGGTATTGGGATAAACTTTCATTCTTGAAGCAACACAATCTTCCAATTGAATAAGTACTATCAGAATACGGACTGGGAAATTGAAATACCCAGTCCGAGTTATATAATGAATTTTACTTGTTAAACTATTTAAAGTCAGTTGGATAACAAACCATACCTTTCACATTCTCAGTAGCTCCAGGTATTAATTCAGCCACCATGCAATATTCATGAGAGACTTCGAAAGGAAATTCAATTCCTAAATCGATAGCCTTGCGATAGCCAAATCGAGGATAATACTCTTTATGCCCCAATACGACTGCTGTGCCGTAACCCAAAAGTGCTGCCCTCTGATGGGCTTACTGAATCAACATCCCCCCCAATTCCCTTACGCTGGAATTCCGGCAAGACTGCCAATGGAGCTACACTCAGGGATGTGACAGACTGGGTGTCACTGTCTATCTTTACTTCTGTAAGTAAGATATACCAGACAATTTGTTTTTCTGTCATTTTCTTGTTCTTATCTAATTGTTAGGCTCATTGTTGTTATACATTGTTTAATTATAGATAAATCGTGAATATCCTTCTCTAAATCGTAGCCCGAATGGAATACTTGTTGCCCTTTTGCAGAAATGCAAGGGATGCTTCTGCCTTCAAAGACTGCTGTTCCAAAATAGTCCGGTTGAAATTCATACCAGCCTCCATCCAAGTCGGCTTGTTTGGAAGTGCCGTCCGCATTCAAGACAAAAGGATGGATATCAATATAGCCTAATTCTTTGCTATACAGTTCCATACGGGTGGGCAACCAATTTGTTTCAATTTGATATCCCTCTCCTGCAAAAGATCAAGGAGTTGGTCTGTATAATTGGCATCAAAATCAATGTCAATATCTCTATGCAAGCGGGTTTGCTGTCCGTACAAGACATCCACTCCCCAGCCTCCATCCAACCAAAAACTGCATGTCCAGGCTTTCCAACAAGTCCAAAACTTGAAATAACTCTGTAATCGTAGTGTGTTCTTTCTTTGTCATATAATAATTCTTTAATAAATAATACTATGCGTAATTATCCAACTGCTTGATTGAAGAAATAAAATTTGCACCCACTCCAATCAGAAAGATAACCCATCCGCTGATCATAAAGACGGATGTGATACCCCATGCTTCCACCCAATATCCT
>VOFG01000462.1_pt1 | contig 60000 bp, 88 predicted proteins | sample 5384171 | NCBI WGS metagenome assembly VOFG01 (sample SAMN12384726, study PRJNA508395) | human gut metagenome | isolation source: healthy gut F | host: Homo sapiens
GCACGAACGTTCAAAGCCATACCACCGGTGTACATAATGCTGTTGGTGGCAATTTCTTCATAAGTATAACGTTCAGTATTAAATTTACCCAGTAAATCGGCCAATAAATAGCAAATATGCAGCTTATCAGAAGGTACATTACTGATATCAAAATACCAGTTAGTGTAAACAATTTTATTAGTTACAGCAGGTACATAAACAAGATTATTATGCTCTTTCTGCTCTACCTCGCGTGTAATATGCTCTACTTCACGGCGGATATCACTGCGTTTTAACAGAGGAATAGAAGCACGGGCTTCTTCACTATCCGGTTCAGCCTGACGGCGATGCAGCTCTTTACATTCTTCAATATAAGTATTGATTTCTTCCGCAGACATAGATTCTTTCAAAGCCTGCATTTTCGCTGCCGCTACTGCCTGATCTGCTTCTTCCTTACCAGGCTGAGGCAGTAAAGTAACAATAACTTTATGGGTATTATCTAACAAATAATTTTCAATCAAGCCTTCAAAATAATGGTTATTTAAGCCTGCACGCATGGTTGCTAAAGCTTCTTTGTAGCGCAAGCCATCAATCGGATTACCGCCATAGAGCCAGTTTTCCATAATACCAATACCATAAATCAATCCTTTCGGATATGGACCGAAGTCAGATTCACGTAACTTAAATTCTAAAGAATTCAGTGCTGCTTCCAGTAATTTCTTGTCGATACCGTTAATAGTTAAATCTTGCAAAGTTTTATAAATAACACTAACAAATTTATCGCGTAAGTTTTTTCACTGCCGGAAGCACGTATGCAGAAAATCGGTTGTAACATACTACCTGTATAACTACCGCTGATGTTTTGGCCTACACCTGCCTGCAATAAAGCACGACGCAGCGGAGAAGATTCACTTTCCAGCAGCACTCCCTCTAACAGACGCAGAGACATGCTAGTTAAAATATCAGTAGCTTTACCGGTAACAATGGATAATTCATGATATGTTTTCGCAGTGCAATCTTCACCTGCATCAATCGGATAATAGGCTTCAACTTCCGCAGTACGTTCCAAAGGTGCTTGTTCGGCAATTTCAGAATTAACAGCATTAGTTTTAGTGAAATTACTCAGATATTCATCATCTAAATATGCTAAGGTTTCATCAATATCCATATCACCATAAATATAGATAAAGGAGTTTTCCGGACTGTAATAAGTCTTATGGAACTCTTCAAATTTCTCTTGAGTCAGCTGAGGAATCGCATCAGGATAACCGCCAGACTCAAAGCGGTAGCAAGTATCAGGGAACAACGCCTTCATAGCCTCATTTTCCAAGAAAGCGTCAGCAGAAGAATAAACGCCCTTCATTTCGTTATACACAACGCCGTTATAAGACAAGTCACCCTCAGGACTTTCGATATTATAGTGCCAACCCTCTTGGCGCAAAGTGTATTTGTTTTCATAAATTAAAGGATAGAACACTGCATCCAAATAAACATCCATCAGATTATGGAAATCCTTAGCATTACGACTAGCAACAGGATACATAGTTTTATCCGGATAAGTCATAGCATTGAGAAAAGTGTTCAAAGAACCTTTGACTAAATCTACAAAGGGCTCCTTCAAATGATATTTACGGGAGCCGCATAAAGAAGAATGCTCTAAGATATGCGGTACACCGGTATCATCAGCAGGCGGAGTTCTAAAGGAAATAGAAAACACCTTATTATCATCGTCATTAGCTAGATAGAAAAGACGAGCACCGCTTTGAACGTGTTCCATAATATAGGCATCAGAATGTACTTCATCAACAAAAGCATGCTCTAACACTTTAAAACCATGGTAAATTTTATTTATTTCTAAGTTCATAATATCCCCCATTCTCAATTTGATTTAATGTATTTTAGCAGCTGTACTGTGACAGCTGTTCTTCCAAACGTATTAATATTTATTATACCATATTCACAAAATAAATTCCTAAAAACTCTGTGAATACTTGCTTTACTCCTCTAAGCATCTTATAATTAAATTATCTGATTTGTGGAGGTATCATAATGGAAGAATCTCGTTTTACCCTGCGTATACACCCGATTATCATGAACAAGATAAAAAATATTGCAAAAAATAATGGTCGTTCCGTTAATAAGGAAATCGAACAGATTCTCAAATGGGTTGTGGATGACTATGAACGCAAATACGGACGCATAACTTTAACTAATGAAGAAATGCCGAAAAGTACAGCAATAATTGAACCTTTACCAGAGGAAAAGATGGAAAGGCTGTTTAAATTAGAAAAATAAAATTAGCTTAATACTCACATTGTGCTTAGACAAAATACGCAACAGGATTTACCTGCTGCGTATTTTTCCTAGTTCTTCATTTCTCAGCCTTCTCGCTAGGCTCGAAACTAATCCACTTAAAAGAAATACTGTGAATTAGTACTTGACTTACTCGTAACGTCCTTACCTCTTATTATAGGGAGCAGTCGTAACTTTCAACTCTAAACTTCTCTAGTACTTCTCTTGCCGAACTTGTAAAGCAGAGAAAAGAGTTTTCACTGTTTAATACTCGTCCTAAGCTGAATAGCTTCTGCTAAATGATTGCTTTCGACATTCTTACTATGTGCTAAATCGGCAATGGTACGTGCTACCTTTAAAATACGGTCATGGCTGCGAGCGCTAAGGTGCAGAGCAGTAAAATACCGTTCCATTAAGGCTTGTGCAGTATTATCTAATTGACAGAACTCTACTACTTCCTTACGTCCCATTTGTGCATTACAGTGAATACCTCTATCTTGAAAACGTGTACGTTGAATATCACGGGCAGCTACAACTCGTGTACGGATGTCGGCCGAGCATTCTCCTCCTGACTTATCCTTTAAATCGTTAAAATCAACGCTAGTAAGATTAATCTGCATATCAATGCGATCCAATAAAGGACCGGAAAGCTTACGCTTATAATGTTCTATTTCAGAAGATGTACAGCAACATTTATGTGATTTGTCTAGCAAATATCCGCAGGGACACGGGTTAGCAGCTGCTAACAAGCAGAATGAAGATGGAAAAGTCATTGCTGCACGTACGCGAGAGATATTTACTTCATTGTCCTCTAAGGGTTGACGCAGCATTTCTAAAGTAGTTCTTTGAAATTCAGGTAGTTCGTCTAAAAAGAGTACACCATTATGTGCTAAAGTAACCTCACCGGGACGAGGCGTCGAACCACCGCCTAATAAAGCACTGCTAGAGATGCTGTGATGCGGACTACGAAAAGGACGTTCTAGCATAATACTATCGCCTTGAGGCAACATCCCGACAATGGAGTAAATTTTAGTAACTTCCAAAGCTTCTTCTTCTGTCATCGGTGGTAGAATTGTTACCATCCGACGTGCCAGCATAGTTTTACCACATCCCGGAGAGCCCACCATGAGCACACTATGACCACCTGCAGCCGCTATTTCTAAAGCTCTACGTGCTACAAGTTGGCCTTTCACATCTGCAAAATCGACATTATAGATACGTGCAGTATTTTGCAGAATATTTTCCTTAGGCAATGGCTTGAGCTGCTTACGTCCTGCCAAATGCTCTACCACTTCGCTTAATGTGCCGGCTGTATAAACATCTATTCCATGAATCAGCTTACCCTCGGCAGCGTTATCCGTCGGAATAAATACTTCTTTAATGCCGCAACGTTTGGCATCAATAATCATAGAAAGAACACCTGCCACCTTACGCAAATGACCGTCCAATGCTAATTCACCTATAAACATTTGCTCTGCTAGCTTATCCTTAGCTAAAAATCTACTACTAGCTAGTAAGCCGATGGCAATAGGCAGATCTAGGCTTGCTCCCCTCTTTACGCATATCAGCAGGAGCAAGATTCACCGTTACACGTGTCATCGGGAAAGGATAATGGGAATTACGCAAAGCTGCTTTCACACGCTCTTTGGATTCACGTACAGCCAATGTTGGTAGTCCGACTAATTCATAGTTTGGCAATCCATTACTTACATCTACTTCTACAACAATTTTAACACCATCAATACCGCAGGTAGTTTCACCGAATACCTGAGAAAACATGATAACAACTCCGTTTCTGTATCAGAAGCAATGCGGATAATGTTGAAGCTTTATTACCGCAGTACCTTCAAGAAGAATTTGTACTACATCAAAAGAAAGTACCGGCAGATTGTCTAATAAGTTTTCCTGCTGCAAGAAATACTCTGCACAACGGTAGATTTTCCTTTGCTTGGCTAAGGTGACGGCTTCAACCGGCAGCCCGAATTTGGTGGAAGTTCGTGTCTTAACCTCAATAAAACTTAAAACGCCTTTCTTTTCGGCGATAATATCTATTTCGCCATAGCGGCTGTAACGAAAATTACGTCGCAAAATAGTGTACCCTCGGCTTTGGAGATAATGGCAGGCGTAGTCTTCGCCAAATTTCCCCAAAGCTTTATTTGATCTGGTATTCATAGTCATCTGTCAATGGAGAATACAGAATATTTTCTTCCTGCTCCACAGGTGGCAGATTCATGCTCTTTACAGGTTCATAGCTGCGGCGATGCCAACGTGTAGCACCTAATTCTTGTACTGCCTGCATATGAGCACCGCTACCGTAGCCCTTATTGCCCGCAAAACCGTAAGCAGGATACAAAACATCCAAACGTTCCATGATACGATCACGAGTAACCTTGGCAACAATGGATGCTGCTGCAATAGAAATGCTTAAAGCATCGCCATGGATAATAGAAGCTGTTTCTATTCCTTGAGCTTGTACAGGCATCGCATCGATTAAGGCTACCTGCGGTTGAATGGATAAATGTTCTAAAACCTCTGCCATTCCCTTCTGTGTCGCACGGTAGATATTATCATTATCGATATTGCTGACGCTGACGATATTTACTTCAATAGCTACAGCTTTTTCCATAATCTGCTCAAAAAGCAAATCTCTCTTTTTGGCAGAAAGCTGTTTGGAATCATTTAAGCCACTGATAAAAACTTCCTGTGGCAAAATAACTGCCGCAATAACCAAAAGGACCTGCTAAAGGACCGCGACCTGCTTCATCTACACCGGCAACGTACTGCACACCTCGGTTATAATAGCTCTTTTCATAACGCATTAAATGGACAAAGCGTTCACGTTCTGCCGCTTCTTTTTCCAGACGCTTATAATAGTTGCTAAGCAGCTTTTGTACGCCGCTACGGCTATCTTCCTTTAACACTGTCAGTTGTTCTTCACTTGGTGTTCCTGCTAAAAGCTCTTTTACTTCACTAATTTTCATCCTGCTCACCTCATCATCAAATCTGCTTAATATAAAAGAAAACCGCCCCTCAAGGCGGTTTTAAAATCAGAGAATTATGGCTCATCAAGCGTAAAACGCCCCAAACGTCCTGCACGAAAGTCCCTCAGCACAAGCTGGAATACTTTATCAAGATCCAGCAGGCCACCGGCCTTCAAACAACCACGAGAATTGGCGATTTTCGTCATTACACTATTTACGTCGTCACTGTTCTCTAAGCTTACTGCATATTTAGTTTGTAAATCTTCGGGATATTTATTAATCAAGAAATCCAACAATAATTCTACTGCCTGCTCTCTATCAAAAACATCCTCTTTGATCGCGCCAGTAGCAGCTAATGCAAAACCTACGGACGGATCTTCACATTTAGGCCACAAAACACCTGGAGTATCTAAAAGCTCTAAGCTTTAGCAATAGTTACCCATTGTTGACCACGGGTAACACCTGGTTTATCAGCAGCCATAACTTTATTTTTTACCTACCAGACGATTAATCAAGGTAGATTTGCCTACGTTAGGAATACCAACAATCATCACACGTACGGGACGATTGCGGACACCCTTCTTCAGCCATTTTTTCGGTAACAGGCTTCGCTGCTAGTTGAATAGCACTAATCAATTGTTTTACACCCTTACCTGTTGCACAATCAATTTTGCACACCGGCAAGCCGCTATTTTTCAGCTTATCCAACCACAAATCTGTTTTAGCTTTATCAGCCATATCAATCTTATTCAAGGCAATAACCTTCGGCTTATTACCTAAAATGCCTTGCAGCATGGGGTTGGTGCTGGAACGGGGAATACGTGCATCAAGCATTTCTACCACTACGTCAACCAGTTTAATCTGGCTTTCCATCATGCGCTTGGCTTTGGTCATATGACCGGGGAACCATTGAATCTTAAAATCCTGTAACAGCATTATTTAATACCTGTATCAGCATGCAGTACACGGAAATTATCTACCGGCCAGAAAGCTACACGAGCACAGCCTTTAACTAATTTCAGCGGTACAAAGCCTACATCAGGAAAACGGCTGTCTTCAGAATTGTTACGGTTATCACCTAAAACAAAGATAGTATCTTTAGGTACTACAGTTTTAGGATAGTTAGACATATTTTTACCCTTCGGATCAGTTTTATAAATATAATCCTCTTGCAGCATGGTACCGTTAACTAATACTTTACCATTGCGCATTTCTACAGTATCGCCGCCGACAGCAATAACACGTTTAATGAAATCTCTGCTTTCATCTTTCGGAAAGCGGAAAACAACAATTTCACCCTTCTTCGGATCACCTATAAAATAACTCAGCTTATCAACGATAAGACGTTCATGGTTTACTAAACTCGGATACATAGAAGAGCCTTCAACTAAATAAGGTTCAAACAAAAAGTACGAATGCAGAATGCCAGGGCAACAGCGACGATAATAGAAACTAACCAATCGCTGGCGGAATCCTGCCAAGAAGTTTTTCTTTTTTCTGACTCAACTAAATGTCCCCCCTCTCTTTAAGAATACAATACTTATTTTAACATAAAATTTATCTTTCGTCAGCTAGACTTATGAAAGAAGTGTAAACTTTATGCTGATAACAAAGAAAAGGGACTGCATACTACAGTCCCTTCCAAGATGAACAATACTTAAATTAGCGTTTTTCTCTGATACGAGCTGCTTTACCGGTCAGGTTACGCAGATAGTACAGTTTAGCACGGCGAACGATACCAACGCGAGACACAACGATGTGGTCGATACGCGGGCTATGAACCGGGAAGGTTCTTTCTACGCCAACGCCATAAGAAATACGACGAACGGTGAAGTTTTCACGAACGCCGGAGCCGCTACGAGAAATTACAACGCCTTCAAATAATTGAATACGTTCGCGGGTACCTTCGACGATTTTGCAATAAACTTTAACGGTGTCGCCTGCTTTAAATTCCGGGATGTCGGAACGAAGTTGTTCTTGTTCCAATACTTCAATAATGTTCATATTTTCCTCCTAAATCATAGACGTTCATGTGTGAACCACACAGCGGACCGTCCGTATTACTAAAATAGTTTATCACACGAAGCATAGAAATGCAAGGGAAAACTGCGATAAAATTCACGATAAAAATTTCAAAATTTAATTAATTTTATCTTATACCTTCTGTCATCTACAAAATAAAGATTTTACATTAACTCTCGTACACCATGAAGTGTCCTAAATCTTGACTCCTTACCATTATAATTTGCATTAGTCAAATCATTTGTATCTTCATAAGATGTCTCATCATATATGCCTAAAATACTAAGCATATAATTATATACTAAGTCATTAGTAAACATTTTACTCTCAGCCTTTTTTAGATTAGTGAATTGTTCCTTGTGGCTATTAATGTATCGATTACTGAAAAACATATACATTGGAATATGAGTCATAGCGGGGAACATATTGACTTGCATCATGCGATAATCCCTGTTGAACTGCATCAGCATGATCTGCAAAATAAATCATACCTTGAAAATTTGGCAATCTACGAACATTATCAAAAATATTCTTAACGACATAATCATTATATAATATACTATTATCATATTTATTCAAATTATTATCATTACCATATTTATTAAACTCTTTAGGATATCTATTATCATAGGCACCATGATTTCCCATTAAATGTACTACTATTAACATTTTTCTTTAATTTTTAAATTTTTAAATGCATCCATTAATTTTTCATCATGAAAATTAGTGAGCAAAGATTCACCTCTATTATCATTATACCAAAATTGCTGATTTGCTTCATTAGCTATTACGCTTATTGGTGTATCCCATGCACCATATTTAACCTGATTGCTTATCCATACCGTTTCATAACCAGCTAATTCTGCCATTTCTAATAATGAAGCTGATTTAGCTAAAGAATTATTGTTATATTGGTTCTTCGATGTTAATGCATATGTAAGAACAGGTACAGTATGTGTATGACAGGAATAAGCTCTCTTAAAAAACAAAACATTATTACTATCCTTTACACTTGAAAGCCATGGAGTATTTTGTCGACTATACCCATAAGCATGCATATTATCTCTATTCTGGGATTCCCCTATTACTAAAACAAAAACCCCTGTACTTTCAATATTTTTAATCTCCAACGCCGCAATATTATTTTTCCTGTGTTTTACTTGTTCTTCAAATGCCTGATAATCGGTTAAATACTTTTGTGAATTCGCTAATATATTTGTAACTATATTGTCTTTTGTTTTATAGCAGGCAATCAAAAGAAAATATTATTAAACTATAGCATATATATATATTTGCTATAGTTTATAAATTCTATCTTTTTATTTACGTTTTTCCAACCAATTGCCAAAATGGCAAAAAATAATATTGAAAAACAATAAACTAGAACGCCCGTTACTCGAAATATATTCTAATGCTTCATTGCTATTTGTTTGCATAATGGCTAATATAGCATCTGTGCAAAACCAAGTTCCATTTATTACATAATATCCGAAGAAAACAATAACTACAAACATGGATAATAAAGCCAACACATTCCCGATAATTTTAGGTATTATTTTCCTATTACCCAAAGTTGTTAACATTGTTATTAAACTACTAATTGCAACTAAAAAAGCAGTAAGTTTTTAAGCTTAAAACATTTACTCCGGCATTATATACTAACTTATATACAAGTAAAATTAAAGATAAAAAAGCTGAAAAAGAATATACACTTACTATATACCTAATTTGCTGTTTAAATAATAAGGAAGAAAATTGAACTATAAATGATATATAAATCAATTTTCTAAATTCTCGAACTCTAACAGTTACGTCAGGATAAACGCAATAAAATATTAAAAATAAAAAAACTGCTGTCATCACAGCAAACAGACACTGCTTTATTATTAAGTTTTTATGTGTAGCTAATATATCAAATATCTTTTTAACTGTACTCATATGTATAACACCTCATCTATTTATAGTAGTATATTTTACAAATATTTTACAATATTACACTTTTATTAGCAAGTATAACGTCAAATAAAAAAGATAAACCTAAATTGCAATAAGAAGTTGCACACTTTTAAAAAATCAAGCTGCATAAATCTTATCAAGCTCATTCTCGAATAGATTATCAGGTGATTTGTATCCGAGTATTTTCCTGGGTAACAAATTACACCAATCTGCTGTCAACAGAATATCATCAGAAGTATATTTGCCTATTCTCTTTCCTTTAGGAATAAATCTTCTTAAAAGACCATTGTGACGTTCGTTAGAACCTCTTTCCCATGAACTGTAAGGGTGGGCAAAGTATACTTTTGTCTTTGTGTTATCTTCAAGCTTTGCGAGTTCAGCAAATTCACTACCGTTATCACTTGTTATAGTTTTGAATATCTGGCTAAACTTATCGCCATAGTAATTTTCAAGTATTCCATAGCTTTACTAACGGAAGATGTTGTTTTTCCTTCGATTTTAATGGCTATGTACTTGCGTGTAAGACGTTCTACAAGAGTTAATATAACATTATCACTCTTGCTTTTACTGCCTATAACAGTATCTATCTCCCAATGTCCAAACTCGCTACGACCAGTTATTTCTGTCGGTCTTTCGTCAATACTGCGACCTAGATGTTTTAGGCATTCCTTAACGTTATGACGGCGTTTGCGTCTACGAACTTTTAGCAGTAGGTCGATGTTACGCAGTGCAAGAAGCATAGAGTCAACATAGTTGTACAGTGTTTTACGCACACCATCTCAGAATCTACATACAGCTTGTGTGTTTTTGCATAACCGTAACAGGCGTCCAAGGACCACCCTTTTTCAAGAACCATTTCAACAACCCAGGAGACAAACTTACTGGACAAAAATCTTCTAGATTTCCTAATACTGTTAGCATGGCTTTGTTCGTATGCATTTTGTGCACGTCTAGCTCCATATCTACCGGTATTATGGTGAGCACCACGCTTCAATTCATTACGGATAGTATTGGGAGCGCAATTAAAATGTCTAGCCAACTGGCGGAGAGAATAACGTACAGATTTATTGGATAATATCCCTTGTAATTCTCTGCGGTCACCGTAAGAAAAAATGTTTACCTTTTGTGTGTTTTGTGGTATCTTGAGTATGGTCCATTGTGATTGCCTCCTTGTAAGTTTTGTGTAGTAGCTTAATTTTAACATGAAGAGGTCACAATGGACTATTTTTATTCTGTTTTCAAGGTGTGCAATTTCATTTTACAATGAACCTAAAAATTATAACCTTTTTGTATTAAAATTAAGCTGTACCACAAACCTACCAAAGAGGAAATAACAATAGAATATGGTCACGGCTCCACAAAACACACTACTGATGATATTCTGTTTGCTGTTGACTAGTAAAATTTATTACATTGAAAAATTCTAGTATATAAAAAACCTAATGATTTATTCAAGAATGAACTCTATAAGATTTATGCTGCTTAAATTAAAAAAAGGTATATGCAATTTAGATTCGAGAATTATACCATACCAAGAACTATAACTACTACCTTCCCCACACAACAGGAAAAGCCGCAGCTGTTTGATATGTACCCAGAATCCTGGACACATTTCTTAATTATGCGAGGCATGTGGATGCCATCCTGTATTTTACAGGTGGCATCCATTTTGTTTTTTTCTGAATTCTTTCGTTGTTGTAGTAGTAAATATATTCTTCAACTGCATTCTTGAATTCTTCAAAAGATTGATAATTTTTTTCATAACCGTAATACATTTCATTTTTCATTCTTCCGAAAAATGTTTCCATTATGCTATTGTCATAGCAATTACCCTTCCTAGACATAGATTGAACAATGTGTTGTTTAGACAATCTTTTCCTGTAATAGGAATGTTGGTACTGCCATCCTTGGTCAGAGTGAAATATCAATCCGGTCAAATCATGGAATTTCTTGAATGCTTTGTCTAGCATTCTTTTTATTTGTTCAAGATTGGGACTGGTAGAAAGATCATAAGATATTATTTCGTTTGTATTCATATCTAAAATCGGAGAAAGATAGCATTTTCCCCAAGGAAAACTGAACTGCGATATATCCGTAGTCCATTTTTGAAGCGGTGCAGATGTAGAGAAGTCTCTGTTTATGAGATTGTCAGCTATTTTACCTACTTTACCCTTGTATGAATGGTATTTTTCCTTCGGTCGCTTTCCGAATAAACCAGCTTCATGCATAATTCGTTGCACACGTTTGTGGTTAATAACATAACCTCTATTAACTAATTCTTTGTGAACTCTTCTAACACCATATCGACCCTTGTTTTGAGTAAAGATTTGTTGGATAACTACCAATAAGTCTTTATTTTTTTCAAATACAATGTTAGGTTTGCTAATTTCAAAATAATAAGTAGATTTTGCCATTTTCATAGCTTTTTAAAAGATATTTTAATTGATATCCTTTTTCACGGAGTTCTTTGATGATCGCTGCTTTTTCGCCTTGAGTCGCGCAGCTTCCTTTTCTTGTCTCAAGGCTATCCGTTTTTTATTACTTCATTCTCTGCTTTGATATATTCATTTTCGGCTCGAAGACGAATAAGTTCTTCACGTTCCGATTCTGTCAGCGGTGCTGGTATTACATTCTTTTTCATTTGAGGCTCCTTTGGTGGCCGACCTTTTTCATGTCTACCAGACCATTATAACCTTTTGATTTATATTTTTTGTACCCACTGATATAGCATTCCACCATTAATTCCTGCTGAAAGAGCAACCTCTTGATTAGACTTTCCTGCAAGCACCTGTGAAATTAATTCTAACTTTTCTTCTGGTGTCCATATTTTATTGAATGTCAATAGTTTTGCGCAAATTTCTTTAGACATCCTAGCAGAAGTATAGTTGTATAAGCTAAACGGTTAGTGCACGTTCCCATTTGCCTATCAAATACCTCCTGCTTTAGAGTCCATTGCTTATTAAGTTAGCTAGTTTAAGATATTTTTGTTTTGGAATAATCTTCTTCTGCAAGCATATCTGTTAAATGTTTCATGTTTAAATAACGTTTTTTACCCCAATCGTTACTTGCTATATAGCGTAATCTTGCACATACGAGCATCAATGCTGATTCACCATCAGGGAAGGTTCCAATTACTCTGGTTCGACGTTTTATTTCTCTATTTACTCGTTCAATTACGTTATTAGTGCGTATACGCAGCCAATGCTCAGAAGGAAAATCCATATAGGTTAAGGTTTCTTCCAGACCATTTTCTAGTTTATCTGCAGCCTTATTCAGCTTCATTTCACGCAACCTAGAAATTACAGATTTTGCTTTTTCCTTGGCTGCTGTTTTATCTTCTTGGGCATGAATAGCCTTAAGCATTTTAGAAACTTCTTTGACTGTTTTTCGAGGAACTACAGAAAAAATATTACGGTACATATGTACTGTACAGCGTTGGTATCTAGCATTTGGAAACACTTCACCTATGCTTTCTACCATTCCTAGATTTTTATCGCCAATTACGAGCTTTACACCGTCTAAACCACGGCTTTTTAACCATACAAAGAAGTTTTTCCAGCTTTCGGTATCTTCTTTTAGACCTTCTGCTGTGCCAATAACTTCTCTATTCAAATTACTAATAGTACCAGCAGATACCTTCTGACCCCACAGAATCTCTGTAATGCTTTCAACACGGCGCATAGAAACACCGGCTAGATACATTTCTACCAGAGCTTCTTCTACAGAACATTCACGCCTTTGGTAGCGTTGAATAATAGCAGATTCAAATGTTAATCCTTTGAGCTTGGGAACTTTTTAACATCACCGGCTTGGGTTGAGAATGATCTTTCGTAATGTCGATAACCTTTTCTTGCCTGGTCGCGTGCGTAGCGTTCAGCCTGTACCAGCTTGTCAGCCTCTGCATCTAAAAAGGGCATTAAGAGTTTCTTCTACACTATTTTTTTACAATAGTTTTAAGTTCGTTATGGATAAATTGTTCGTTTAATTGTATAATGTTACCAGACATAGATTCTACCTTCTTTCGTATTTTGTGTGGTAACTTAATTGTAAGCAATGGTAGTCTCTATGTCTAATTTTTTTGAAATTAATTTGCGCAACTTATTATACGTTATCTTTTCCTTGTCGATACAATTCGACACAGTTTATTTTGTACTCATAGGTGTAACGCATAAAAATACCCTCCTTACCGGTTTGTCCAGTAAAGAGGGTACATATCAGTTGCTACGGCTCATTATTTATTTTTCTCCACCATGCTTCACCTGCCAGACGATCTAAAATAAACTGCGGACGCATAGATGATTATAATCACAAGGACCATAAACAGGCTCCAGGATATAATCAAAGCTTTTTCATGGATTAGTAAACCTGTTTACGCATAAAGGTATAGCTGACATAGCCTCAATATCCTTTCCTGCCTTGCCATAGCCTTCCTGCCAATAATTCAGGATTTTGCTGATAATTTCTTTTTGCACATCCAAGGGATGAATAATATAGTAACGTTTGACATTATAGGTGCGACAAGTGCGAGAGATATCGTGAATATCAAAGTTGGTTACTGCCCCGGCGATAATATTCATGCGTTTATTGTAGATAGGATAATGTACTAAACCTATATATAAATCAGCCACGCTGTTCATCTCCCTCTGGTGCATCCTCTGCTTGAGGTTCAAGAGCAGCTTTTGCTGCTGCCTTGGCTGCGGCAATATCAGCACGTAATTCTTCATAAAATCTGCGTTCAGACTTTTTCATCTTAAACGGCAGACGACCTTCAATGTACTGCATTTGTTCTGCAGAGAGCAGGTCCGGACGAATGAAATATGTTGCCTTCAGGGATTCCTTCAGACGCCAGCTATTGATTAAAGCATGGTTACCGCTACGCAATACGTCGGGAACTACACGGCCTTCAAAATCAACAGGACGGGTATATTGAGGATACTCTAAAAGACCGGTGCTAAAAGAATCGTCTTCCGCACTGACCAACTTGCCCAAGACACCGGGAATGAAGCGTGCAATAGCATCCATAACGATTAAGGCAGGCATTTCACCGCCGGTCAAAACATAATCGCCGATGGAAAGTTTTTCGTCCACCCAGTGAAAAATACGCTCGTCAAAGCCTTCGTAATGGCCACAGACAAAAATAAAATCTTGTCCGGAATGGGCGTATTCCTCTACGATATTTTGTTTTAAGGTACGTCCTCCAGGGCACATTGCAATAACACGGGCATTTGGTAGCTGCTCCTTAGCCTTGCGGATAGCGGCTACCATAGGCTCCGGTTTTAAAACCATACCTGCGCCACCGCCAAAAGGCGTATCATCTACCGTACGATGATTATCATAAGTGAAATCACGCGGGTTGATGCAGCTTACTTCAATTAATCCATTAGCTGCTGCACGTTTCAGAATGCTGTGGCTTGCAGCTTGTTCAATCTGCTCGGGGAACAGAGTTATAAACAAAAACTTCATTCTTCGTCAATCCATTCGGGTAAGGTTACAACCATGCGTTTTTCGGCAAGATTGATTTCCTTTACATAAATTTTTTAAGGCCGGCAGCAAAATATCTTTTGCTCCGGGAACAGCAATTATATAAACATCATTACTGCCAGTACTCAAAGAATCTTTAAAGGTACCGATTTTTTCACCATTTTCGTCAACAACGGTCATACCGATTAAATCAGCAACATAAAATTGACCGTCCTCCAATTGCGGTAAATCTTCGGAGTTAATCAGGACTTCCTGATCGCGCAGTAATTCTGCATCATTCATAGTGGTGATTTCTTCTGTAGTTACTAATACCATACGTTTATGAAAACGGGCATTTTGATAGTCAGCTTACGACCATCATGCAGCAACAGATATTCTAAATCTAAGAATTGTTCCGGCTTTTCTGTCAGCGGCATAATACGAATATCGCCCCGCACACCGTGCGGAGCGACAATTTTACCAATAACGATTTGTTTTTCCATGGATTATTCGCGGAAAGCGATAACCTTACCATCTTCAGTAAGGATTTCCGCACCCATTAAAGCATCCAGATCAGTGCCAACGGTGATTTCTACGGTACGTTCTAAGGTACCATGACCGATTTCAGCACCCAGTTCTAAAGCTTCTGCTCTTTTGAGTTTAGCTTCAGCGTCTGCTTTAGCGGCAGTACGTTTATTTCTTTCCATTTCGATTTGTTCGCGTAAAGCCGGAAGTACGCTCAAATCTGCTGCAGCTTGATGCAATGCTTTTTAGCTTGGAATTCGAATTGTTCCAAATCAAGCTCCATATTTTTTATAGTGTTTTGGAGATCTCCAACAATTTTCAACTTTAAATCTTCAGTTACTTTAGCCTTAATAGCAACAGGAACCCTAACAAACATTTTATCCATCGTTTATACCATCCTTAAATTATACTATTTCGACAATAACTTTAACATTCTCGCGGGTAGCCACTGCTTTCATCACAGTTCTAATTGCTTTAGCGCTGCGGCCTTGTTTTCCAATAACTTTGCCCATATCTTCAGAAGCAACATGGAGGCGGAGTACCGTAGTTGTTCCGGTAGTTTCCTCCTCCACTACTACTGCAGACGGATTACTTACAAGAGATTTGGCCATTACTTCTACCAATTCTTTCATGTAAATCACGCCTCTCTAATTATTTTGCTGCTTTTGCTTCAGCAAATTGTTTCATGATACCATTTTTGCTGAACAGGTTTTTAACAGTATCGGTCGGTTGTGCACCTTTGGACATCCAGTCCATAGCTTTTTCAGCGTCGATTTTTACGTTAGCCGGTTGAACGGTGGAATCATAGTAACCGATGGATTCGATGAATCTGCCGTCACGAGGAGAACGAGAGTCTGCTACAACGATACGATAGAAAGGAGCTTTTTAGCACCCATACGTTTTAAACGAATTTTTTACTGCCATGTTGATTTTCACCTCCTTAAATTAATATCTCAAACAACATGGAACTTTTGAATTTATTTTTACGACCGAAAGGCATCTTGAAACCGCCTTTGGAAGCAAACTTAGCCATACCCTGCATACGTTTCATCATTTTCTTGCTCTCTTCAAAGTTTTTCAAGAGCTTGTTAACATCCTGTACACGCATACCACAACCTTGGGCAATACGTTTACGGCGGCTGCCATTAATGATGTCAGGGTTACGTCTTTCTTTTAAGGTCATGGAACGGATAATAGCTTCAATGCGGTCGAATTCTTTTTCGTCAACATTGGCTTCCTTCAGCTTTTGGCTGATACCGCCCATACCAGGTATTAAACCAAGAATAGTTTCTAAGGAGCCTATTTTTTAACTTGCTGCATTTGCTCCAAGAATTGTTCCAAAGTGAACTCATCCTTATGCAGCTTTTTTCTCCATATCAAGGACTTTAGCAATATCAGTAGTAGATTGAATTTTTTCTACCAAAGTTAAAATATCGCCCATACCTAAAAATACGGGAAGCCATACGATCCGGATGGAAGGGCTCTAAAGCATCCAGCTTTTCGCCTAAACCGATTAATTTTACCGGTTTGCCGGTTACTGCCTTAACGGACAGCACAGCACCACCACGAGCATCGCCATCGAGCTTGGTAACGATTAAACCGTCGATGCCTAGTTCACCGTTAAAGCTTTCTGCTACGGTAACAGCATCTTGACCGGTCATAGCGTCGACAACAAGCAGGATTTCCTGAGGATTAACTGCAGCTTTGATGTTGCGTAATTCATCCATCAGCTCTTCATTAATATGTAAGCGGCCTGCGGTATCGATGATAACAGTATCACAAGCCAAGCTATGTGCTTTTTCCAGAGATTTTTAGCAATCTCTACCGGAGAAACCTTATCGCCCATAGTGAATACAGGAACATTCAGCTGTTCGCCTAATACCTGTAACTGGGTGATAGCTGCAGGACGGTAAACGTCACCTGCAACCAGCAACGGTTTTTTATGCTTACGTGCCAAGTATTTTGCCAACTTACCAGCAGTGGTGGTTTTACCTGCGCCCTGCAGACCTACCAACATAATAACAGTCGGCGGTTTGGGAGCTACAGTCAGCTTGCTTTGAGTACCACCCAACAATTCAATCAATTCTTCGTTAACGATTTTGATGATTTGTTGATGCGGATTCAAGCCCTCGCTGATAACTTCACCAACGGCACGTTCTTTAACCTTAGCAACAAAGTCTTTAACAACCTTGAAGTTAACGTCGGCTTCGAGCAAAGCCATGCGTACTTCACGCATAGGTGCTTTTAAATCTTCTTCAGTAAGCTTGCCCGTGCCACGGAACATTTTTAATGCATTTTGTAATCTTTCGGATAAACTTTCAAATGCCATATCTATTACCTACCTTCACCGCACATTTCTTGTAAAATGCTTACGGCTTCGTCTTTTTTTGCCTCGTCATCTTGGGCCAGCAAATTTATTACAGAGCTCAGCTTGAGCTGCAGCGCCTCTTCTTTGGCAAGAACTCCCCAAAGACGCTTCATAGCGTTCAAGCAGCTGCTCTACTCTTTTCAACAAGTCGTGGACAGCCTGACGGGAAACGCCCAGCTCATCCGAAATTTCGCTCAAGGAAAGATCGTCATAGAAATACAGACTCAAACAAGTACGTTGCTTTGCAGTTAACAAACTGCCATAAATATCGAACAGTCGACCTAACCGCATTCTTTGTTCAAAAATCTCTTCTGCTGACATAATCGTACCTCAACTCAAATTACTCAACTTTGATAAGTATAATAGAAAAGCGAAGTATTGTCAAGTATTTTTACTTGTCAAACCTCGCTTTTTTAATTTTTTCTTATTTCTCGTCTTTGTCGGTACTAAACAAAGCTTCTACGAATTTATCAGGTTCAAACGGACGGAAATCCATAATACCCTCGCCTACGCCAATCCATTTAACAGGCAGACCTAATTCTTCCTTAATTGCTACGACAACACCACCCTTAGCAGTACCATCCAGCTTGGTCAGTACAACACCGGTAACATTAGCGGTTTCCATAAAGACCTTAGCTTGATTAATTGCATTTTGACCAGTAGTAGCATCCAGTACCAGGAAAGTTTCATGCGGAGCTTCAGGAATTTCACGTTTAATGATACGATGAATTTTTTCCAATTCGTTCATCAGGTTAGTCTTATTATGTAGACGACCTGCAGTATCAATAAAGAGAATACGCCCCAAATCTGTAGCTGTTCGGAAGCAGCGGCACGGAAAGTATCACCTGCAGCTAACACTACCTTGTACTTGAATAAGGTAAAATAGTTAGCAAGTTTACCTATAGTAGTAGTTTTACCTACACCATTAACACCTACAACTAGAATAACAGTAGGCTTCGCACCGATACGGGTACGTTGACCAGAATCTGCCAAAAGCTCACTCATATATTTTTTGAGGAAAGGAATAACATCCTCAGTACCTTTGATTTCTTTCTTTTTCGCAGCCTGACGTACTGCGTCAATTAATTTTTCGGTAGTCTTTACACCTACATCGGCACTAAGAAGAATCATTTCCAATTCTTCCAGAAAATCCTCGTCAATAGCGGTGGACAAGCCTACCAGCTCCTGAATACGGTCAGTGAAATTACGTCTTGTTTTCGCTAAACCTTCTTTTTAAGCGATCAAAAAATCCCATACTTTAACTCTCCTTTGCATTTATCTTTACAGACAATAATGTAGATACTCCTGATTCTTCCATGGTTACGCCGTACATAACATCGGCTGCCTCCATGGTACCCTTTGCGGTGCGTGATAATAATGAACTGTGTATCAGCTGCATATTCACGCAGGAAGTTGGCAAAAAACGCTGGATATTGGCATCATCAAGGGCCGCGTCGATTTCATCCAATACGCAGAACGGTGACGGTAAATAGCTCAGCAAAGCAAACAGCAGAGCAATAACAGTCAGAGCACGTTCACCGCCGGAGAGCAGATATAAGCTCTGTAATTTCTTTCCGGGGGCTGTACCTCGATATCAATACCGGAATCCAGAATATTTTCCGGCTCAGTCAGCTTTAAAACAGCAGTACCGCCGCCGAATAGCTTAATATAACACTGAGCGAAATACTCATTAATTTTGGCAAAAGCCTCTTGGAAACGTTCTACCATACCAGAGTTGATATCACTGATAACAGTTTCCAAATTCTCTTTAGCGATACACAGATCATCATATTGTTTCCGCAAAAATTCACTGCGCTCCTTAACTGCCTGATATTCTTCAATAGCAGCAGCATTAATAGGTCCTAAATCGCTGATTTTCACTGTCAGATTGCGTTCTGCCTTCTGCAGCTCATCAATAGGCTTTCCTTGCCAAGCACTTAAATCTATTCTTCTAGCCTCGTCCTCTTGCAATTGATATTCCTCTGCTAATTGTTCCTTAGCATGGTTATAATCACTATTATGACGAGTCAGATCTAATTCCAATTGCCGCAGGACACTTTCACTATCGGCACTTTTACGCTTCAAAGAAGCACCCTCCTGCTGCATATCATATTGCTTATTTAAAAGGCTGCTACGCTTGTCAGCAAAATCATCCTTGCCACTCATAATCTTACGCAAAGCCAGTAAAACAGTTTCTTCCTCTTCCTTCAGTTGAATCTTCTGCTCCTGACAAGCAGTGATAGTTTTTTGCAGGCGCTGCTTCTCGGCATCATTGGCAGCAATTTCATCGCGAATTTGCAAAGTATCATGATCTAAACCCTGCATACGCTCATTGATATACTGCACCTTTGCCGTAGATGTTTCTAAAAGCACCTTGGCATCCTGTAATTTATTATCCAAAGCAGTAACATTACTACCATATTGAGCAATCTGCTTATTTAACTCTTCTAACTGTACTTTGGCAGAAGCATCCTTGGTTTCGTATTCACTGACCTGCTCCCGCAAATTTTTCAGCTTATCACGGTTACCCAAATATTCATTAGTAACATCCTTACGATCACTCAAGAGTAGTGCCAACTTTTTCGCCGACGCGGAGCTTTTCCTGCTCCGTCTGCTCTAAAAGCATCTTCAGCTCGCTACCACGCAAACGCAGTTGTTGTAATTCTTCATTTAAGGATTGCTCCTGCTGACGCAGTTTTTTAGCATTATCCTCCTGCTCCTCCAACTGCTCCTGCAAGCCTAGCATTTCTTGATGTAATTCTTTTAACTTTTTGCGTGCTTGTTTTATTTCGATATTACGGGTCAGATACCCTTCTTTATGTTTACGGCTACCACCTGTTAAAGAACCACCAACATTAACAACATCACCGGCTAAAGTTACAACACGAATGCGGAAATTGCTAGCTTTCGCTGCTACTAAGGCCGCATCCATATTTTCAGCTACTAAAATAGTTCCTAAAAGGAAGCGGATAGCCTTATCCACATGCTTATCGCAGCTTACTAAATCAATAGCATAACCGCAAACACCGGGCAGAGCTTTCAGCAACACTTCATTATCCTTGAGCTTTTTAATCTGCAAATTATCCAAAGGTAAAAAGGTAGCACGTCCACCCTTGCCCTTTAAATATTTAATAGCCTGTTTTGCTGTTGCCACATCCGCGGTAACAATGTTCTGTGCACCGTCGCCTAAGGCTGTTTCAATAGCGGCTACATATTTATCTTCGACGCTGATTAACTCAGCTACTACGCCACATACCTGCTCTTTCCACGGCTCCTGTGCTTTCAACACTACACGGCTGCCAAAACCGAAACCATCATAAGCAGCCTGCAAACGGGTCAAACTCTGCTCGGCAGTTTCTACCTCTGTTAAACGGCGTTGGCATTCTTGTTGCAAAGTAGTAATTTCATTGATGCGTTTTTGTACATCGGTCTTTGCCTGCTTATTTTCGTGATAATTCTTTTCTAATAACTCTAACTCATGAGCATTACGGGCTTGTTTTTCTAATAAACCGTTATATTGCTCCTCGCTTTTCTCCTGTGCTTCTTCCACTTCCACAATGCTCTTTTTCAAAGCATCGCGACGGCGGACACGCTGCTCCTGCTCCTGCTCCAATTGGTGCAGCTCATTACGTAGCTTTAATAAGGTCTGCATATCGGCAAAGAAATCACTTTGTGCCGCAGTATTTTGCTCCTTAGCATCTTGCAATCTGCGGTTCTCTATATCACGCTCGCCTTGAAGCTTTTCGGTTAATAATTGTGCTTTAATGCGTTCCTTGTCCACTGTGTCAAACTCGTCAGCCAGACTTTGCATTTGACATTCACGTTCTGCAGCCTGTTCCTCCAGCTTCTTATCTCGCTCGTCTAAGCGGACTCCTGCTTTTTTCACTTTGGATGATACGTTCCGTCAGGACATCCTGCTGACCACGGAGTTTTTCTAAAGTAGTTTCTTTATTTTTAATTGCGTCCTGTAATTTAGTATAGGACTCGGCTAATTTATCTAAATCACGTTGAATAGCTGCCAGCTCGGCCTGTTTACGGCTGTATGCTGCTGCCTGCTGTGCAAACTCGTTGGCAGCCTCATCCTTTTGTGCCAACAGCTTATTATTAATGGACTGCATATTATCCAGCTTATGCAAAAGGACGGTCAAACGACATAAACGTAGCTCTTCGCTAAAAAGCATTAAACTGCTGTGTTTTGGCTGCTCTGTGCCAACGGCTCTACCTGTGCATCAACCTCACTACGAATATCACTGATACGTGTCAAATTGACAGCAGTATCATCTAAACGCTTTAAAGCATCCTTCTTGCGCAGACGATACTTAGCAATACCGGCAGCCTCTTCGAAAATGCTACGACGCTCCTCAGGACGGCTATTTAAAATCTCATCAATCTTGTTTTGGCTGATAATAGACATCGAGCCTTTACCCAAGCCCGTATCTGCCAACAAATCAATGATATCACGCAAACGGCAATTTTTCTTGTTAATAGCATAATCACTATCGCCACTGCGGAATAAGCGTCTGGTAATGCTGACCTGTTCAAAATCCAAAGGCAAGGTACCATCAGTATTATCAAAATCTACGGTAACCTCAGCTACGCCTAAGGCACGGCGCTTACTGCTACCGGAAAAAATGACATCCTCCATCTTCGATCCACGGAGATACTTAGCGCTTTGCTCTCCTAGAACCCAACGAATGGCATCAGAAATATTACTCTTGCCTGAACCGTTAGGACCAACAACAGCAGTGATACCCTTATCAAACTTTATTTCAGTTTTCTCGGCAAAAGATTTGAAGCCATAAGTTGAAAAAGATTTTAAACGCACACTAATCACCTATTCCATATCTTGTATCATATTATTTTAGCATACAAATTACATTCTTAACAACTATATATACTTAATTAATCTAGATATGGCAAAATAATCTGCCATTCTTTTTCTAAAGCAGCTAAATTCATCCTGGCATTGGCAGGGCTAGTAGAATGTAGATAATAAACATCTACACTACTCGACAGATGTTTAGCAAAATATTTTTTAAAGGCCGTCCCTGCCTTACCACCGTTACAAACAACAGCTTTAATACTAGGAGTCCGCTCTAATATCTCTAAAATAGCATTAGGCATTTCATTTTTTTATATTACTATCTAAGCTACCCTGACGTTCACAATAGCCTAAGGTGTCCCATAAGGCTACATGATGCTTTCAGCATAGCTTTCTTAGTATCATAGGCAAGAGGAAGAGGCTCATGAAACAGCTCTGCCAATAATTTCCAGAAACGGTTTTGCGGATGTGCATAATATTCCTGCTCCTGCAAGGACTTTACTCCTGGCATCGAGCCAAGAATTAAAATTCTACACTCTCCATCTACTAAGGGCGCAAATGATTGACATTTTGCCATACGCTCACCTCTTCCTGGACAACTTCAGCCTGTGGCACTAAATGCAGCTCTAACCCTGCTAATTGCTCCTGCCAATAGTTGATGTTACTGTTCTTTTGTCCGCGTATTTTCGACTCCCAGCTTATAGGATAAATAAGCTGTAACTTGTGCTGACCGATGTTGTACAGCTCTACCAGCCTAGGAGTAATTCTATTACGCAAGGCTCTACTTTTTACTAATTCACCCATCGCCGGATGAAATGGTCCGCCAAGAATATTTCCCTCCGTACACAACTCTGCATCAGGCTGCAAGCCAATACGAATCACATTAATGCCATGCTCCGTCAGCAATGTATATACATAAGATGCCTGTTCCACTGCCTCCTCTAACGTCAACGGAATAAACTGACCTTTAGTAAAACTACTAGATAACGGTGTACCTTGAATGACTAACAAAAGGGTAAATACGAGCAATAGCAGGTGTTAAATCTACTACCTGCTGTGCAGTTTTGCAAACACTATCAAAGGATTGCCCAGGCATTCCCACCATCAGCTGAATACCTGTTTTAAAGCCATATTCTTTTAACAGCGTCATCGCTACGTTAACCTGCATCGCTGTATGACCACGCTCTGCTAAGCGTAATACTTCATCATCTAAGGACTGTACACCTAGTTCTACCAAACGTACGTGATGCTCTTGTAAAAGCTGTAATTCCTCTCGATTAATATAATCAGGACGAGTAGAAAGGCGAACGCTGTGAATAACACCCTCATGATACAGCTTATCAGTCAACGCCAATAATTCCTGCTGTAAGCCTATATCTAGGCCTGTAAAGGAACCGCCATAGAACGCTGCTTCATGCTGTTGGGCAGGATTAAGCCACTTACGCCAACGGGCAATCTGTTCTTTTGCTCCCTGCACTGCTGCTGTTTTTTGTCCGCTAATGGTTTTCTGATTACAAAACACACATTGATGAGGACAACCTGCATGAGGAATAAAAATCGGTAAAATAGACATACTGGCTCCTTAAATATTATTGACACGAAAATAAAATAATTTAACTGATGAATATGAGTAAAGCAGGTATGATTACTGCATACCTGCTTCTAAATATAGTACTACTCTTCTTTAGCTTGTTGTGTCAGAATGCTTTCAATAACCAAAAGCTACACCATCATCATCATTAGAGGCGGTTACGATTTTGGCTTTATCCTTGACTGCATCCTTAGCATTGCCGACAGCTACACCTATACCGGCGTTGGCAATCATGCTGATATCGTTATTGGAATCACCGATGCACATAGTTTCCTCCGGTTTAATCCCGTAAGTTTCGGCAACTGACTTAACTGCCTGCCATTTATTAACACCAGGCTCCATCAATTCCAAAAAATTATCCTTAGAACTAGTAACATCTAATCTACCGGCAAATTCTTTAGAAAAATCCTTCCAGCCTTCTTCAAATTCACCATCTTTAGTCATAACCAAAATTTTATAAGGTTCTTTATCAGTATAAAATACTGCATCGCCAATAGCATGTGTAGGAATACCGCTAATACGAGTATACATACGAGAGCATTCATTTTCTTCTTTAATAAAGATGCTATCACCGATATAAATCTGCACATAATAGCCCTTTTCCTTGCAATAATCAAGAACAGCTTGGGCAGTAGAAAGTTTCATTTTATGTTCGTAAAACACTTTGCCGCTTTTGCTTCCCTTAACCAAAGCACCATTATAAGTAACCAAAGGTACATCCAAGCCTAATTTTTGTGCAAAAGGCAGTACACTGACATACATACGACCTGTAGCAATCAAAAGACCTTACCTGCGTCAATAGCGGCATGAATAGCTTTGGTATTACGTTCAGAAATTTCGCACTTACTACTCAGCAAAGTATCATCCATATCACTGGCAATTAACTTAATCTCCATCTATTATCTAATCTCCTTATTTTGCAGTTCAAATTCTAAAGCAATACCGATTAACGGATATACCACAAGTAAAAACATAAAATGTGCCATATGGTCATGCAAGGTATATCCCGGCAGGCCTCGACAGATAGTTAATACACCCTCCCAGCTGAAAGCAGCTGCTACTATTAGTGCTTTTACTAAATCACTATGCTCATGCAATGCTTGTACAAAAGGCTTTGCTAAAAAGCTTTTGTTAACAACAATACGCATCAGCTTTAAGCCTAGCAACACGAAAAAGCCTTCAATAAAGGCTCCGGCTACTAAACCGCCTAAGGTTACAACCTCTAACCAACCCGTCAAATATTCGACTAAAAAGAAGAGAACACTCAAGGTAAGCCACAAAGTAGCTAAATTATACATTTTTTCTTTCAAATTTATCACCATTATATATTATATCATACTGAACACTGTTTTGTATGATTTTTTTCTACCGATAGTGCTTCTTAGCAAACATTCATCTTCCCAATAAATAATACTTACAACTAAACTATACTAGATTATTATTCACAGTAAATTCTTTGACTATAAGTTATCATTTTTACTCATGTCCAAGCTTTATACTTTATACATTAGCATTCCCCCATATTCATGCAGTGCCAGCATATTCCAAGCTAACGCAGCTGCTGACGGTAGAAAATCGCGATAGTTGATGCCTTCCTCAGATGCAAAAATGTAATCACAGGGATAAGCATAAATAGTAATATTTTCACCACAAGCCTTTCGGAAAATTGCTACGCTTCTAGGCATATGCCATGCAGAAGTAACAAGAAGCAAATGCTTATAACCCTGCTTGCGAGCTATTTTTGCTGTATAAAACGCATTTTCCTTTGTAGTACGGCTTTTTATTTTCTGTCTGTAAAAGCGCTTCTGCAATACCTAACTGCATTAGCTGACGCTTAGCTATCTCGGCTTCACAGGCTCCATCTGCATGGACAATACCACCTGTTAAAATAATGGGTGTCGATGCCAATATAGAATGCTCCAAACGTGCTGCCGTAAGCATTCTGTTCGCAGCCGCTCCCGCTAAGGTCCCTTCGCCTTGCACATCAGGTGCTAAAACAGCACCACCACCTAAAACCACCATAGCCGTATCAGCTTGAGCTATTTTCTGAAGATGCTCCATGCTTAATGGCTGATACATCTTCTCCAACGGCATTACTAAAGTTTTAGCAAGCAATGTCGAAGAACACAGCCACAGCAAAGCAGCTATTCCTGCTACAAGCACACTTATTTTCTGATTTTTCTTAGCCAGATAAGCAGCCAGTGCCAATAGCAGTATGATAAACAATCCCGGGGGTAAGACAAAGTCTGCCATGGCTTTAAAAAAATAAATCATTTTCTACCTCAAAACAATAAAAACAGTTGAAAACGTAACAAAGCATATACCGCCCGGCAATATGGCTTTGTGCTCATACTACTCCAGCATGTATATGCTTTGCTTATTTCACTGCAAATTTATCACAGCATCACGCTATACCATGACAGTGCTTAACGGAATTCCACCTTTAAGTGCTGTCTTTCAGGCATACGTTGATATTTGTATTTAGGATAACCGACCATCAGAGTACCGACTACCTTATGCTTAGGCGGAACATCCAGCAAATCTAACAACGGCTTATAGCCTGCAATACCACAGCTTTGGATAAAGCCGGCAATAGTAGTACCAAGGCCGATGGTAGGTGCAAAAAGCTCCGCATAAGCCCAACTTTGCTCTGCATTGCTAACGCCTGTAATATTCAGACGACGTGCCAAAGCAAAAATCAGGCACGGTGCATGACGGGCAATAATATCCTGACCACGTTCACGATACGCACGCAAAACAGTAGTAAAGTAGCGTTTGTTTTCAGTTCCTGCGGCAATCTCCTCTTCCATCCAGTCAGCAGTTGCATCAGCAATTGCTTTAATCTGATCTGCATCACGGATAACAAGATAATACATACCTTGGGAATTACCTGCAGTCGGTGCATAACGAGCCGCATCCAACATATGGATAATATCTTCTTCTTTCGGAATATCACTTTTGAAATTACGGATGCTGCGACGCATACGTAAGAATTCATAAGCTGCTTGGGGATCTAAAACAGGCATCGTCACAGGACGCTGTTTTTCCAGCGGAGTATACTTATTATCTAACGCACCAACGGGACAGATAGCAACACAATGTCCGCAGCTCATGCAGCCGCGATCAAAATTACATTCCGGTCCATTCTCGCCCATAACTAAGATACAGGATGGGCAACAGTCAACGCAGATACCGCATTTCAGGCATTTGCTGTGGTCAACCTTTAATAAATCCATGCTAACACCTCATTATTCCGTCTTTCGGCTTAATTTTCAAATTGGATATATTCCAAACCACTGAAATCAGCTTTATATTGACCATTTTTCAGAGGTTTACCCATCAGCTCTTTATCGTTAGCGGCAACACCGTCATCGTTGACAAGACCGATGGAGGCAACTGCACACAGAGCGTGCAACTCGTTAGCAACTTTCAAAGCAGCAGCTTTGTCAGCTTCAGTAACGACACCTTTTTTAGGATACATATCAGTAGCGGCAACAATAACAGTTAATACCTTACCGCTTAAAGCGAACACATGCGGCACAGCACATTTTTCCGGCTGTACATAGTCAACAACATAGTTATGACCTTCCAGCCAAGGAATCAATGCCTGCAAGCCCAGCATATGAATCTCTTGATCATTCATTAATTCTTCCACGTTATGTTTACTCCAGTCAGCTTATTTTTCACCTAAAACAAGGACTTCCGGCTCCAGTCTTACACCATGAGCAGCATAAACCTTGACCTGTATATCATGGATGAGCTGTAATACATCGTTAGCAGTAGCGCCACCGATATTAACCACAAAACCTGCATGCTTAGTGGATACTTGAGCACCGCCGACGGTATAGCCCTTCAGACCTGTCTGGTCAATCAAGGTACCTGCAAAATATCCGGGAGGACGTTTAAACATACTACCCGCACTAGGAAGCTCTAAGGGCTGTTTAGAAATACGACGCTGACTGAAATCAGCCATTTTATCTGCAATCAAAGTGGCGTCACCTTGACGCAAGGTTACAGTAACAGCAGTAACAAATTTACCACTGCCTTGCAGCGCAGTGTGACGATAACCAAAATCCATATCTGCTGCAGGAATTTCTTCAATAGCACCATCATGGTTCATAGCACGTACATAGGTAACAACCTTGGACATTTCGCCATCATAAGCACCAGCATTCATATATACAGCACCACCAATACTGCCTGGAATGCCTACTGCAAACTCCATTCCGCTAAGTCCTAAACTCGCAGCCTTTTTAGAGGCCATGGCTAAAGATACGCCACTGCCGAAGGTAATGCTGTTACCAGAAACAGTAATCTGATCTAACATATTCCCCAATTTAATTACCAAGCCACGAATTCCCTTATCAAGCACTAACAGATTAGAACCATTACCGATAAGAGTGACAGGCACGTTATTTTTTTGTGCCACACGCAACAGTGCTTGCAGCTCCTCTTCTGTCTTCGGCTCTGCTAAAAGATCGGCAGGACCACCGATACGGAAAGAGGTGTGCTTCTGCATCGGTTCATTGACCAGCAGAGCTCGCTCTGTACAGCCTGCAAAAAGTTCTTGCAAATCAGCCATTATTTCTCTCCCATGGCTTCTTTAACAACATCTTGGATGGAGTTAGTAACATCCATCAGCATCAGTTGGAAACGAGTAAAGGAGTTCAGATATTCAGAAGCAACGGAGTTTAAGGACAGTACGTTGTTCAGCTTATCCAATTTTTCTTTAGTATCTTGAGCAGGTTCTTGACCTTGGTATCTTGCAAATTGTACATCTTGGCTTAATTTCAGAAATTCGTCAACTAATTTTTTAGTTTCAGGTTCTTTAGCCAAAGCAGCAGTAGATTCTTTCAATTTTTTGAATTCATGACTTTCGCGCATTGCTTTTGCCAATTCATTTGCATTATCGTATACGTTCATTCTAAATCACCTCATATAAAAATTTAAGTTTTATAATACTCTAGGGGAAAATATCAATGAATATTTTCCAGAGGAATATTTAAATGTGCAGCACCCTTCAGTGCTTGGTGTTCAAAATGCCACCACTCCATTTCGATACCGTTAAAGCCGTTATCAGTCATAACCTCACGCAAAAGCTCACGCAGATAACGTTGTCTTGTAGTACCACCGGCATAGCTGGCAAACTGACGCAGAGAAGGCTCATCAAAGCCACTGGTCATCTCCACCTCAACACCACTGGTTAAATCATACAAACCAACATCCACCGCATGACCCGTATTATGAGGACTACCTTTGGTTTCCGGGTCCTCTAGCATATCCTTTCCATTATCTGGCAGAGCCAGATTAGCAAGCTTGCTGACAGACCAGGGACGATAAGCATCCCATACTACTAAACCATATCCTTTAGCAGCCAACACTTTCTGCACATTAGCCAGAGAAACAGCTACCTCCTTACTGATGAACAGCTTGGGAGATGTATATAGTGCTGCACCGAAACAGTTATCGGTAGTAGCATACACACTGTTTACTTTTACACCAGGAATTGTCGCTACATCGACTAGCTGTGCCTGCGTACCATCGATTAATGTTTGCGGCTCCACAGCATTAGCCGCTGTATTACGTAGCTCAGTCCATTTTTCAGCAGTAATTTCCGGCAGACGGAAAGCTTTCGCACGCTCCCCTGTTCCATGGCCTAGGAAACCACGACTGTAAAGATGACCGCCTACACGACAGGAAATACCGTAACCATCCTGATCACGTTCAAACTTAACATTGGCCTCACTGGCCGCCATCGGCCCGGCCTCTGTAAGAGTATAAGAATCGAAATGCTGCTTCGTCAGTGGATAAATATTAGCACCGGCAAATGATTTATCACTCATAGCAAAACGATACAGCAATTCTAGATTGCCATTATTTTCACGAATAAGGATGTTCTCACCGTTGCCATAATAAAAACCGACGATATATTTGATGTCCTTAGGGGCATCAAGAGGCACAGCGGCATTTGCTAACGAAAAGCCTGCCTGTGCATATAAAAGTAGACCGGCAGCGATACCGGTCAGAACTTTCTTATAATCCATTATTGAATCAGCTCCTTGCGTACATCCTGCAAGACATTGATGCGTGCACGCACTCTGGCAATATCATCAAGGTTGATATCACAGGAAATAACCTCTTCCTCCATACCAGCCTCTGCCAGAATCTTACCGCTAGGTGCGACTACCATGGAATGACCATAAAACGGTGCACCCTTAAAAGTGCCGGCACAGTTGACACCAACAACGAAAATATGGTTTTCGGCAGCTCGTGCTTGTAATAACAGACGCCAGATATCACCGCGGGCCTCGGGCCATTCAGCAGGACAGAAAACCACTTCGCACCTGCTAATGCCAGATGGCGGAACAGCTCCGGGAATCGCAGATCATAACAGATAGTCGAACCACAGCACAATCCGTCTAAATCAAAAACGTTAAAATTATTACCTGCTGCGAAGAATTTCTCTTCGTTGAACAAGCCGAAGAGATGTACCTTATCATACAAATTGATAAGCATACCCTCTTTATTAATAGCCACAGAAGTATTATAAACAATACCATCGCGACGCATCGGTACAGAACCGGCAATGATGGCACATTGCTCACGTACTGCAATCTGCTGTAATGCTTCGATTACTTCAGAGCTGCCGTATTGTTCGGCATCACGCTCCAGATGCCCGAGGCTGTACCCAGTAGTCCAGACCTCAGGTAACACCAAAAGCTCATGCTCCTTTGCAGCCGCAGCCGCCAGCTGCAGTCCATGGGCAATATTGCCCTCTCTATTCTTTTCTAGAACCTTTAACTGCAGCAGAGCTATTTTCATAATTTACGTTCCTTAGGCATCATTTTATTGCTTTCCAAACGGCCAACAAAGAATTTCTCCATTTTGCGAGTGCAATTGGTAATGAAATGCTCTTTACCGCCTAAAGATTCAACCCAGACTACAGTCTGACCGGCAAATTTCGCACCTAGTACGTCGGTCATCAATTGGTCGCCGACGAACAGAATCTTACCGCCGCCCATAGCTTTGACAATTTGTTTATAAGCCATCGGCAAAGGTTTCGCAGCACGCATAATGGTACCCAAACCGGTTTGACGGGTAATACCTTTGATACGGTCGCCGCCATTATTAGAAATCAACGCGATGTTAATACCTAATTGATGCAACTGACGGATCCAGGTCATAGCACGAGGACCTACCAAATTTTTGTCGCGCGGCAGCAAGGTATTGTCGATATCAACGACAATTTTCATATAACCATTGCGTTTCAGCCATTTTGGGAAATGTCAAAAATACTTTTTACTCTGTAATCGGGACATACATACTTTAAAATCATACTACCTTATCCTTTGAAATTTTATTTCAAATGTAGTACCAGAACCACATTTGCTAATTACTTGGCACTGGCGCCGTGTACACGGATAATCTCTTTGGCAATTGCCAGTCCCAGACCTGTACCTGGAACGTTACGGCAATGGGACTTTTCCACCTTATAGAAGCGTTCCCAAATGAAAGGAATATCTTCTGTGGGGAATACCCTTACCTTGGTCCTTAACAGAAACCAGAACACTACCGTCTTCAAGTTTATTCGCGTCTAATGATACAATACCATTTTCAGGCGAATATTTCAATGCATTATCGCCTAAAATCATAATTAATTGTACCATTTTATCACCATTACCCCAAATTTTTATATCCTCGGGCACATGTACATGGAATATAACATTGCGTTTTACAGCCTTTACACTTAATTTTTCGGCCACATTACGGATAATAACAGCTAAGGGTAAAGCATCCATATTTTGAATAGTAAGCGGATCGCTGGACTCCAGACGACTGATATCCAATAATTCACGTACCAGACGTTCCAAACGTACTGTTTCTTCGTTAATAAGAGTACGATAACGCTGTACTACCTCAGGACTAGTAACCATACCATCACTGATAGCCTCGTTGTAGCCACGGATAATGGTAATCGGTGTACGCAGCTCATGAGAAACATTAGCTACAAAATCGCGGCGGATACGCTCCAGACGTTCCATCTTGGCAACATTACTTTCCAGATCTCCCGCCAAGGAATTTAACGCATTGCCCAATTCAGCAACCTCGTCATTGCCCTGTACCTCAACCTTGCGAGAATAATCTCCTGCCGCCATAGCCGCAGCATTATCTTTCATCTTTAGCACCGGACTGATAATTACCTTGGAAAAGCGTCTTACTACAAAATAACTGATGATAATAGCCAATAAGCCCACGCCTAAAATGTACATAGCTACATTACGCATAAATCTTTCAAAACCACTTAAAGGCTCAATCAGTAAAATAGCACCGCTTTTACCATTAGGTGTAGTATACGGCACGCCTACCAAAATAACTCTTTCTTTATAATAGGGATGATAAAGCTGGGATTTGAACAGCTGACCTGCATAAATATCATGCAGAATGATATTCACAGTCCCGGCTAAATCGCTGGTCTTAATATCTTCGTTTAACTTATAGGCGCGCTTTTCCAAAGTTGCGGAAGAAGGAACGCCATATTTATTGAAATTCTGTAATGCCTTTTGACTGGAATCTGCTCGATTCTCTGTATAAGAGGAAGAAGCAATCAATTTATAATTATCATCAAAAAGCCAGATTCTTGCACCGACAAGTCTATCGACCGCAATAAGATAGCGGTAGAGCATATTTTCATCATCCATGCGGATAAAGGTTTCAACCGTTTCGGCCATTTCATTGCCTTTGTCCGTCAACTCCTGCTCTTTCATCTCAAAGAAATAGTCATTGACTAGATAGTACACGCCGGCTAAAACACCCATGATAATAATAACTATCATAGCGACAAATCGATTGCGCAGTTGCGTGCTAAGTGATGTTCCCATACGGTTATTTGTCCTTAACCTCAAATTTATAACCTACACCCCAGATAGTTGTAATATCCCAACTGGAATCTGCAGGTATGTTAAGTTTTTGACGAATACGTTTAATATGAGTATCAACTGTTCTAGTGTCGCCATAATAGGAATAGCCCCAGATAGTTTCCAGAAGCTGATTACGGGAGAACGCTTTTGCCAGGGTTAGAAGCAAGGCACCATAAAAGCTCCATTTCTTTAGTGGTAAATGTCATTTTATGACCAAATGCAGTTACTTGATATTGTTCCATATCAATAACCAGGCCATCATAAGTAATACGGGAAACCTCGCCACTCTTTTCTTTAGTGCCTACGCGGCGCAGCACAGCTTTAACACGTGCAACAACCTCGCGTGAATTAAACGGTTTAGTAATATAGTCATCAGCGCCGATTTCCAGACCAGCGATACGTTCATCATCGTCGTCCTTAGCAGTAACCATGATGATCGGCAGATCACTCATTTTACGTACTTGCTTGCAGACTTCAATACCATCTAAGACAGGCATCATAATATCTAAAAGTAAAATATCAGGTTTTTCACTCTGTACTTTTTAAAATAGCAGCAGCACCGTCTTCAGTTTCAATTACCTGGAAGCCTTCTTTTTTCAAAATAGATGCGCAGAATCTCGCGAATCTGAGCTTCGTCATCAGCGATTAAAATTTTTGTTTAGCCATAATATCACTCCTGCTACATTAGTATTTTTGTTATTACTATTGATATAATTATAACACATGAACACCTTTTTTTGTATTCTCCAGCCACTGTCACAGATTTTTTAGGCTAAAAAGTCTGATGTTCGTCTCTAAAATGACAAAAATGTGTCATAGGCTTACAAGTTATACCTAATTCAGTCATGAATAAGCTATTATTTCGTCAAGACCGCTCTTAGTAATAGCAAAAAACAGAGAACACATAAGCGAACAAAATGTGGCGGTGGGTTGCAGTAATAAATAATTATTTAAAAAATCACAAGAAAATTACTACTTTGTCACAGTATTGCCACTGTTTTGACTGCTTAGTCACTCATATTTTGCACATTTACTACCATAGTAAAAGCTATCCTAGACTTTTCAGTCAGTACGCTATCATTGAACAAAAGCTATTTCTCATTCATAAAGTTTAAATCATATTCATATCCGCTAATACTAACACAATTCCATTATCTGACTAAAATAAAAATAGTTCAGCCCGTGTTTGCCTGCATCATCAACGCAACCATCCGTATACTGAACCATTAGTTAATCCTGAAACTAAATAGAAAAAATAGTAGCAGCTTAAAACCCTTACTTCTACTGCTTACCCAAGGGCAAGTTTTTGCCTGTTAAGAAGTATATTTCTGAACTTCACATTAAACCTTAAGGAGATAAGTAATAACTAGCAAATAACAAATAACCGCACCATCAAACTTCAACTACTTTTTTATTTGTTATAGTCTTAACAGACGGGAAGATAATAAAAATATAACTATTACAGCTCTATAGTAAACTTCACTGTAGTATTAATAACGTCCAAAGCATTCTGTGCTCTCGACAGTTCATCAGTAACCTTTTGGTAATCAGCGCGTACCTTTTCTAAGTCATAGTTTACGTAACAGTAATCAACGACCATTCTATTGCCATCATAAGCACTAAGATTTACACGTTGTTTCGGCAGACGGGCAACCATCTCTGCCAACTTCTGTTTTCTATAAGACAACATAGGCAGATATACCAATAATTGGTCAATGGTCTTGTCAAATCCCGGTACCTGTTGGTTACAGTTAAAAAGGTTCAGTGCATGCTTTACTTTAATAATTCTCTCCTGTACAACCTTTAAACGCTCCTGCATCTCTTCATAAACATAAATAGGACGTACAGACTCTACGTCTTCGCCTAAAGCAGCATTAAAGGTACTGCACTGCTTCTCCATACTTCGCAGAGCCTCCAGCTCTTCATTCAATTGCCGTAGCAGCTTAGCTGCTTCAGAAGATGTGTATTCCATGGTAAATCCTCCCCTACCCCATAAATTCACTTATTAATTAATCAGCATCCTCTTCCTCGCTTATAATCTCACTAGCGGGTCTTAAAGCACCATTAATTGGTTCCACAACAATATAACCTATCTCGGATTGTGCAGGATGAGTAACATTACAGCCATAGCAGCGGCAAACATTACTGTAGAACAAATCCTCTCTAGCAGCTGCCCAATCACTCTTATCTGCCCCGATATACAACATGGTATACCATTCACCTTTCTCGGTTCCGTAATGCAGCACATGATAAACCATGCAGTTCAGCTGTTTTTCTAAAGTAGCGACCATACCCTTTTCATGCTCATCCAAGAAATATAATCTACCTCTGTCATCAGACATATATACAATGCCCTTAGCAGCAAAATCCTTCACTAGACGCGGATTTAAGCTAGCAAAACAACGCATAGTATTCACAGCTTCTTTATGCATTTCTTCTAACGTAGCATTAATTTTTTTTGGAACCGCTGCTTCTTCCTTTTCATCGCCTACCTTGGGAACATTATTATCTGCCCCGGCATTATCCACATCATCCTCAGACGCATCAGAATCGTCTGTAAACGTTTCTTGGCCGCCTTCAATAGCATCAGCAGCATAAGCATCTAAAAGCTCGTCAGTAGTCCCTTCTAGCTCTTTATTAGACGGTAGTGCAGTCTGCTCCGGCAAAGAAATTAAAATATTTTCAGCATACAGATAAGCAGCAGCCGTTGCAAATAACACTGCATTGAACTGCAAAGTCTTTTCGGTAGAACACAGCGGCAAAGAACCTACTAAATTCTTTTCTGTTACATGCTCCTGCGTACCTAAAACATTACAGAATTCCTGTATAACACTTTTATAATATACGCCATTATCATCCTGCCACAACAGCACCTCTACTACCTTAGGATTAAAGGCTAGATTATAATTACAGCGTAGATAATGAGTCAGATCTATACGATCATATTCCATAAACAAAAACCTCCTCAAAAAAATACACAAAATAATCATTTACGATTACCTTTCTTTACTTCTACTTTTTTTATAACTAATCCTGCTTAAAAAAGTTTCAAAAAGCAATTTTTACGAAATTTTTATGTGTACAAGACATATTTTTGCAGCATTTTTATTTACAAAAGCGTATAGTATTAATTGTGAGGACAAAGTATTGAAAACACTTTATCCCAACAGCTGCCCGCCCAGGCAGTATGCAGTCACCTCGGGAAGCCTACCTTGTACAAAACTCCTAAAAAACCTGCTTTCTGCTTTCCGAGGTACTGTATACAAACTTTACTTTGGCATTAACATCTCTTACAGCTGTTAATGATGAATGCTTTATCCAGAGCATTCATATATTCTTTTGCTTAGCGGAGCATCCTGTCTGCTCTGTCACCCTTGCAGCAATCATGCTCCGCTAAACATCCCAAGACATAACAATAGCTTTATCTTATCTGACTGCAGTTTTTACAAGCTGCAGTCTTTTTTTTTCAAACAAAAAGGTACTGCTTACTGGCAGTACCTATCTTTTTGCGATATTATTCGATTATTCGAATGTAAGCTTGATTATTTTCTTGTCAGTTTGTAGATCAGTGCATTACAGATAGCAGCAGCTACATTGCTACCGCCTTTACGGCCACGAGCAACAATGTAAGGAATGCCAGTCTGCATAATGATTTCTTTAGATTCTACAACATTAACAAAACCAACCGGTACACCAATTACCAGTTCCGGTTTGATTTTTCCTTCTTTTACTAATTCGTCTAAACGAACCAGTGCAGTAGGAGCATTGCCGACAGCAATGATTACCGGGCCTTCGATAGTGCAAGCTTTTTCCATGCAAGCTGCAGCTCTAGTAGAACCTGCTTCTTTAGCACGTGCTGCAACATCAGCGTCTGCCATAAAGCAAACAGCTTTAGCCCCTAATTTTGCCAGGCCCATTTTGTTGATGCCTGTGCAAGCCATGTTAGTATCAGTAATAATGGTAGCACCTTTTTCAAGAGCTGCCAAAGCTTTTTCTACAACGCCTTCAGAAAAGAGAAGATTGCGTGCATAATCAAAATCTGCAGAAGTATGGATGACACGTTTTACGATGTCGATTTTTCCGGATCGATTTTGATTTGTCCTAATTCTTCGCCAATAATTTCCATGCTGCGCTTTTCAATGTCAGCGGGCAAAACATTTTGTAAATGCATTGTTACACAACCTTTCTTTATCTATGCTATCTACGCTTGATAACCTGCTCTACTTTTTATCTTTCGATACCTGTACGGGCAGGAATACCTTTTTCAAAGGGATGTTTACGCTTACAGATTTCAGAAACATAATCTGCCAGCTCCACAAGTTCTGGAGCTGGATTACGTCCTGTAAGCACAACTTCCATTTCCTGCGGTTTATGACGCAGAAAATCAACTAAAATATCTTTATCGAAAACACCTGTATTGCAGGCACCGATAACCTCATCAAGAATAAGCAGGTCAATATGCTCGTCCAGGCATTTTTGCTTAACCTTGTCGAAAAGTTCCAGGTGCTCACCTTTCACCTTTGCCTTTTCTTCATCATTCATTTGAAAAGTGAATTTTTTAGTTTCTTTACCACGCATGAGTTCAATATTTGGCAAAAGTGCCAAACTTTTCAATTCACCCGTAGGTCTGCTTTTGAGAAATTGCACAATTAAAACATGGTTGCCGTGTCCGCTGCAACGAACAGCCAAACCAATAGCAGCTGTAGTTTTACCTTTACCATCACCACAATAAATATGGATTAAACCGCCGTCTTTCATTCTACGCCCGCCTCCAAAATTTCGTAAATCGCTTTCATATCCAGGTTTTTACGAATACTGTCTGCCAAAATATCGTATTGTTGACGTTTATATTCCGCAAAATTGATAGTCTCAATATCATCAGGTTTAAGACCTTTTTTTGCTAATAATGCTTCGACAATTTTAGCTGCAATACCATCGCTGTCGAAAACGCCATGTACATATGTACCATAAACATTCAGGTTACCCTCAGTATTCTGAGAACCTTCAAGCATATCTTCACCATCTTCGTGAATAGGTCTGATGCAGGTCAAGGCATCCTGCTCAGGGAAAGTAGTCACGCCGGAATGAATTTCATAACCGAAAAGAGGCATACCGCTTAGATTAGAAAAGATACCTTTAACATTACCAAATTTACCAGCCATTTGAATAGTGCGTTTGTGTTCAATAAAAGAGGTTTCTACGTTCAGCAGTCCTAAGCCCGAGTATCGCCACCCTCTTCTACACCATAAGGATCGGAGATATTTTTACCAAGCATCTGATAACCGCCGCAAACGCCGAAAACAACAGTGCCATTGCTAGCGTGTTTTAAAATAGCTGCTTCCATACCACTTTGACGTAACCATTTCAAGTCGCCAATGGTATTTTTTGTACCCGGAATGATAATCATATCAGGATTGCCCAGCTCGCGTACATTGCTTACATAACGCAAAGATACGCCGGGAATAAGCTCAAAAACATTAAAATCTGTATAATTGGACATTCTCGGAATACGTGCAACAGCGATATCTACCAGCTTAACTTCGCTATGACTGCTGATACGTTCAGAGAGACTGTCCTCGTCTTCGATGTCCACATTCAGCATGGGCAGTACGCCCACAACAGGAACACCGGTTTTGTCTTCGATCATTTTCAGACCGGGACGCAGGATTTCGACATCACCGCGGAATTTGTTGATGATTACGCCTTTAATCATAGCTCTCTCATCTTCGTCCAATAGCATAAGAGGGCCATAAATAGAAGCGAATACACCGCCGCGGTCAATATCTGCAACTAACAGTACAGGGGCTTTGGCCATTTTTGCCATGCCCATATTCACAAAATCGTCCTTTTTGATGTTGATTTCAGCGGGACTGCCTGCACCCTCAATACATACCACATCGTATTTAGCAGCCAATGTATCAAAGGCTTCTTGTACTTTGGGACGCAAGGTATGCTTCATAGCATAATATTCGCCGGCACGCATGGTACCGATAGCCTCGCCGTTGACGATAACCTGGGAACCGCTGTCGCTGGTAGGTTTCAGCAAAATAGGATTCATAAGTACGCTTGGTTCGATATTGGCAGCTTCTGCCTGTACAACCTGTGCGCGGCCCATTTCTGCACCTTCCTTAGTAATAAAGGAATTCAATGCCATGTTCTGGGATTTAAAGGGGCTACTTTGTAGCCATCTTGATTGAAAACACGGCACAAACCTGCTGTTACTAAGCTTTTGCCCGCATTGGACATGGTTCCTACCACCATAAGTGCTTTTGCCAATTCAACCACTCTCTTTCATCATTTAATCTTTCATCAAAAAAAGTCTAATATATCGTGATAACTGCTGAGCTGTATTTCTTGTCCGGCTGTATTAAGATAACCGGCAATGACAGGAGTACAGCCATAACCATGCTTTCCTGTCAGAGAACTGGTTACATGATCTCCGCATATCACTATTTTAAGCGGCTCGTGATAATACCGCATGATAGTACTTAAAAATTCCCGGTCTATTTTTTCAATAAACGCAGCCTTTGCTGCATAATCATAACGGTGGGAAGCTTCGTCCGAACCGTTAAAGTGTGCAAGAACAAAATCATTTCGGCCAAGCAGAGTCAAGGCACCTTCTGCCTTAGCCGCAATGTCCGTATCCACATCACCTGTAGCGGTATCGGGAACTGCTACCTCCATGCCTAACGCCCGAGCAATGCCTAAAACAATCTCGGCCTTACATACTGCACCACCCTTAATCCCGTGCAACGATGCAAAGGACGGGAGTACCTGTCTAGCAGACGGTCCCCAAGGATACAATGTGTAATGCAATCCGTCATGAGCAAAGGGAGCAAGACGTTTCGCTGTCTGCTGAAGAAAATAGCTGATAGACAGAGACTGCTCACAAAGAGGACGCAGCAAGGCATCTACATCCTCGCCTACGCTTTCATGCGGCGGCTTGACCTGACATTCCAGAACAGCTTCTTCTTTATTCATAATCAGCAAATTACGATATTCCGAAAGATGAATAAACTCAATATCCTTGAGAATATCATCACACAAAGCGGCAGCCTCACGCATTTGTTCTGCCATCAGGCCCTGGCCGTTAAAGGCAGCCAGTTTACCTGATGCGTCCACCGCAGCTAAATTGCAGCGAAGTACCATTTCGTATTCAGAAATATCACGGTTATGTGCCAATAATTCTAAATAAGCTCTGTTCTTGGGTATATCATCTTTATGTACACCTAAAAGCCGTAAAATGCAGCTACAGCTTTCAGGAGTTATGTCTTGTTCACAGATACTGAGATGAGCCAAGGTCCCGTTCTTCGCAATCCCATCCATTAAAGGATGCTTCGCAAAGGTATAAGGAGTTTGTCCCTGCAATGCAGGAATCAGGTCATCTCCTAGTCCATCAATTAAAACCAGTAAAGAGCGCATGTTTTTTTGCTTCCTTAATTGCTTTGATAAGTGCACGGTTCAGCACTCTCGTTTTTACCGCAACACGATAGTAACCTTTTCCAAGGTTATGATAGTTTTCGCAGGAACGGATTAAAAAGCCCTGCTTATGCAACAGCTCAGCAAAGTTAGCAGGCTGAGGCATATAAAAGAAAATATAGTTTGCTTTAGATCCGTAAACATCAGCACCGAGAGCCTGCAGCTTTTCGGTCAGATATTTACGTTCTTCACTTACGAGCTTCATAGAATTTTGCAGATAGACATCCTCCTGCAAAGCCGCAATACCTGCAGCCTGTGCAAAGGTAGATACATTCAATCCTGTCCGTTTTCGTGCAACTTTTCCAACAGAAGCTCATTAGAGGTCATGCAATAACCAAGGCGGATGCCTGGCATCGCAAATGTTTTAGTAAAAGCTTTAAGGATGACCAGCTCCGGATAATCCTCCAGTCTGTTCATCATGGTATAAGCATTTTTAGGATCAACAAAGTCCATAAAGCACTCATCAACCAAAAGCTTTGCACCTACAAGACGACATTTAGTCAAAATACGTTCCAAAAGCTGACGACTGATAAGCTCACCTGTTGGATTATTAGGGTTACAGATTACGACTAGATCTGTGCGCGCAGTAATCTTCGCCATAATACCACGATCTGGAGCAAACCGATTCTCTGCATTCAGCTCGTAATAATTGATTTTACAATCCACAGTCTTGAGTGCTTTTTCGTAATCAGCAAAGGTCGGAGCCAATAATAAAGCTCGTTTCGGCTTCAAGGCCAGCGCGAATCGAAACAAAACATCAGCAGCACCATTGCCGAAAAAAGAAATAGTCGGGATTTACCTGTAAAAAAGGTACTAAGAGCAACTCTCAGTTCTCGACAGAAGGGATCAGGATAGTTGACGCATTGTTTTAATGCTCTCTGCACTGCCAGTTTTACGCCGGCCGGCAGTCCCAACGGATTAATGTTAGCGGAAAAATCTACGAACGGTTTACCATCATCAGTACACTGTTCAGTGTAAATATCTCCACCATGCTCATATTTATACATTGGATCCACTCCTGTCTATATCAAATCACAAAATGTTGCTTTTATATAAAAAAGTCGGCTGTAGCAAACAATATCAAGCTGACTACAGCAGTCATGTACAGCAGTCGGTTTGCCTGCATTATATCCTGCGGACATACAGGGCGGATATCATCACCAATGGTTTCCTTGTGCACCAGTTTACCAAAGTAATAATGATCGCCACCAAGCTGGATGTTCAAGGCACCGGCTGTTACTGATTCGGTCATTGCAGAATTCGGGCTTAAATGATGATAACGATCACGCCAGAAAATCTTCCAGGCACCGGGACCGTTAAGGCCTACAAGAAAGGCTGCTATAATCATCACCAGACCAGCGATACGTGCCGGAATCAGGTTCGCCAAATCATCCAGCTTAGCTGCACAACGTCCGAAGTACAGATATTTATCGTTTTTGTAGCCTACCATGGAGTCCATGGTATTAATCCCTTTATATAAGAAGGCTAAAAGGTGCACCACCTAAAAACATATACAGCATCGGACAATAATACCGTCAGCAGTGTTTTCAGCGACTGTTTCTACAGCACCTTTAGTAACCTCTTCTGCGGACAAATTTTTAGTATCGCGTCCTACAATCCAAGATAATTTCACTCTAGCATCAGCTAAATCGTTATTATCAAGAGCAGTAAAAACCTTCATACTTTCATCTCGCAGGCATTTTGTTGCAAAAATCTGGTAGAACATAATGGTTTCTAAACCGAAGCGTAGCCACGGGCTTACCGCCTCTGCTAACTGCAAAATATAGTAAGGCACAGCGAAGGAAACAACCAGAACGATTATCACCATCAAGGCACCGCCTGCCAGAAGTGCAGTCGGATTCGGCGCCAGCAACTTACGCAGATTTCTTTCTAGAAAGCCAATCATGTTACCAATCAGACAAATAGGATGCGGTAGCCAGTGGGGATCGCCAAAAATCAGGTCCAAAATAAAACCTGCTATTATAGCTGTTAAAGTTGTCATAAACATATTCCCCTTTTTATTCCGGCATGCCGTATTTTTTCGCAGCGAACTGTACACAGTGCTGCACAAAGTTTTGGGCAAAGGTCGGATTGCCCCAGAGATGGATGTGCGGATAACCTGCATACAAGGCATCTGAGGTATGCGCACATTCCCAACTACCTCGGCCGGAAGCCTTAGCAGCCATAAAACCTGCACCATTATTGGTACTATCAGAATAATGGAACTCATGTCCGTTAATCTGACCGCCCTTCTGACAAAGGACATTATCTTTTTGTGCTGTCAGCTGCACGTAACCAAAACGTGTCAGTTTTTTCGTCATTGCGGACTCACCAGGTACAGCACCTACCCAGTCATAAACGTGCTCACCGTCACGATATTTCTCTAGAAGATACATAAAGCCGCCGCATTCGGCAAAACAAGGCATTCCGCTATTGATAGCGTTTTTACCTCTTGCAGCAAGCCTTTATTATCAGCTAACTGCTGCGCATATAATTCAGGATACCCGCCGCCTAAAATAAGTCCATCACATTGAGGCAGATGCACATCTGTCAGAGGACTGAAGGGAATGAGCTCTGCTCCCAATTCAGTCAGTAAGTCCAGAGTATCTTGATAATAAAAGCAAAAGGCTTTGTCACGTGCGATAGCAATGCGTGCTTTTCCCACAGGTTCAAGGCTTACCTTATGGTACTCAAGCGGCAATGCACTTGCGGCAAGCTGCATCAAGGCATCCAGATCTATGGATTTTTCCGCCTGCAAGGCCAAGCGGTCCACAATCTGTTGCAAATTGCCTATTTCTTCAGCAGTAACAAGACCTAAATGACGGCTTTCAAAATTACAGTCAGCCATCACCGGGAAATAACCCAAAAGCTTTACTCCTGTCTCCTGTTCTATTACTTCTTTATAAAACAGATAGCTCATCGGATTGACATTATTTAAGATAGCACCTACAACATGGCTGTCACTGCGGAAATCTTTAAAACCTTTGATAACCGCGGCAATGGATAAGGCTGCTCCTTTGCCATTAACAACCAAAACTACAGGCACATCACAAGTTACGGCAAGGTCATAAGCACTGGCATCGGTAGTTTTGCCCATACCATCATAAAAACCCATTGCACCCTCAAATACCGCTACATCAGCCTGTTGCGTATTCTTTGCAACTAGATAACGTACAGTATCTTTTCCTAGCATGAAAAGGTCTAAATTACGGGAATGAGCACCGATAACGCGTGAATGGAACATAGGGTCTATATAATCTGGTCCTGATTTAAAAGCAGAAACCTGTTTTCCTCTATTCATTAACGCTTTCAAGAGACCGCAGACAATAGTTGTTTTGCCGCTACCACTGCCAGGTGCACTGATCATAATACGTGGAACAGTTAGTTTAGACATCTTAATCGTCCTTCTTTACAGCAGTCATTACATAAACAGGATTTTGAGCCATCATCAGATTGTAATTGCCTAAATGCTTGCCGCGTGCGACAAACACGTTGACAATTTCCAAGGCATAATCAGGATGCTCTTTATAATATGCTGCAACCTGCGCTAAAGTTTCTACAGTTATAGCATTAATAACAATGCGGCAAGCACTGTTTTTTGCATAAATAACATCTAACATTTCACACAAATCGCCACCGCTGCCGCCAACAAAAACACAGTCCGGAGCGGGCATTTCCTTGATGTTTTCCAAGGCTTCACCAGCTACGATTTCTAAGTTTTGTAAGCCAAACAACGCTTTATTTTTTCCTAATAATTCTACTGCTACAGGATTGCGTTCAAAAGCCCAGACTTTACCTTGGCTAGCAATAGTTGCCAGCTCAATAGAGCAAGAACCGGTACCAGCACCAATATCATAAATCAAATCCGTAGGCTTCGGCATTAATTTAGACATGGATACACTGCGTACCTCTTGTTTAGTCATAGGCACTTTGCTGCGCATGAAGAGGTCATCGGCGAGACCATGTACAGTGGGAGTAAAAGGCTGTGCTTCCTCGTTGAGAATCATCATTACAGATAAAGAAGGAAACTGCAAGGCACCAATTTCCTCTGCAGTACCGCTAGTAATCTTCTCTTCAGGATAGGACAGATTTTCGCCTACATATACTTGTACCTTACCTAAACCATGTTCGCACAATTGAGCACATAATAACTGAGCGGAGTTATCACCGCCAGTCAGCGAAAAGACCTTCTTATTTTGGGCAACTGCCGCCACCAGATTTTGGTTGCGCCCATGCATGCTGACAATCTTCGCGTCATCCCAAGACATATTCAGACGACCTGCAAAATATACCAGGCTGCTGATGCCTACATAACGTACACATTCGCATTCCGGCAATTTGCCGCTAATGGTTTTGGCTAAGCTGAAAAAGCCTACATCACCGGAAACCAATACTGCGATAACGTCTTTAGCAGGATCTGCTTTAGCTGCAATCTCCACAATGTCAGAAGTTCTAATAGTATAATATAACATTTTTTCATTTTCTGCAAAGGCAGAAAGCATTCTTTGTCGCCAATAAGGATATTACTTTCCGCAATAGCCTGACGCGCCGCACCGGTTAATAGATCAGGGTTTCCCGGTCCTATACCGATAATATTGACTTTTAGCATTACAGGCCTCCTTTATTTAAGTCTTAGCGTTATAGCGATAAAAATTTATTTCGCAAATATTTCACAATTTCATCGTAACCTGCACCCTGCTCATCTTCCGCCCTGCCGATAACGATAAGTTTAGCTCCAGCAGATTTTGCAGCTTCAACTTTATCATCAAAGCCACCTACTTTGCCAGAATCTTTCGTTACCATATATTGGCTATGGAATTTATGCAGCATCGCAATGTTTAATTCCTCAGAAAAAGGACCTTGCATGCAGACAATATTGGCCGGTTTATAGCCAAGACTGAGGGCAGTTTTCAAGCTATCCTCCATAGGCAACACTCTGAGAGCAATGCGTTCGGCATAATTGTGAACAGCGGTAAAATCAGGAAGATTTTTACTACCGGTAGTCAAAAGATGTTACCTTCTAAATGATTTAAAAGTTCCACAGCTTCTTTAAAATCAGCTACCATAGTATAATCCCCTGCCTCACCTGCCGGACGCAGTAAGCGCAGATATTCGCAGTGCTTTTCACTGCAAGCTTTCTTGACGGTTGCCGTAACGATAGTAGCATATGGATGAGTTGCATCGATAACGCAGGCAGGCTTGTGCTCTTCAATAAAATTGCACATTGCCGCTAAATCCATACGCTCGGCCATTACAGTAACATTTGCCTGCTCGTCAATCAGCTCGGCACCATATTCAGTAGCCACGCTGACGAAAAGCTGTACTGGAAAATCACGCAAAGCCTTAATTAGGTTACGTCCTTCACTAGTACCGCCAATCAGCCAGATTACAGGTTGCATTATAATTTGTAACCGCGAGGAGTTACCATACGGCCGTTGATAACTTCGGTTTGGGTATTGCCGACGATAACGGTAGAGAACATATCTACTTTTTTATCACGCAGTTCAGCCAAAGTAGTCAATTCAAATTCTTGACCTTCACGACCGATGTTGCGTACAATACCTGCGGGAATAGTACCCGGTTGGTTTTTCAGCATGATATCGCAAGCTTTTTGCAGATAGTCATGACGTTTAAAGCTGGAAGGATTGTAAATGCAAATGCAGAAATCTGCTTTAGAAGCACAATCCAGGCGTTTTTCGATTTTTTTCCCACGGAGTCAGCAAATCGCTGAGGGAAATCAGACAGAAGTCGCTAATCAGCGGAGCACCCAGAACAGCAGCACCGGAGCAAGCAGCGGTAATACCAGGGATTACTTCGATATCGATTTCCGGATGGTCTTTAGCAACTTGGCACATAATGCCTGCCATACCGTAAACACCTGCGTCACCACTGGAAATCATAGCTACGGTTTTACCTTTTAAAGCTTCTTCCAAAGCCAGTTTGCAGCGGTCTACTTCTTTACGCATACCATTGGAAAGAAATTCTTTACCAACGAAATCATCTTTAATCAGATTTACATAAACATTATAACCGGCAATAACGTCACAGGAATTCAGAGCATCATAAGCTCTTTTGGTCATCTGTTCTACACCGCCGGGGCCTAAGCCTACAACATATAATTTAGACATGTTATCCTCCTAATTCTTTCTCAGACCTGTTTTGCTGAAATCCAGCACCAGATCTTCTGAAGCAATCGCCAAAGTAACACCGTTTAAAGAAGTTTTCTTCAATAAAAGCTTACCATTAGCAGAATCAATGACAGCACTTCTTTCACAGACATTGCTGACTCCGACTACGCTTTTGACGAATGCAGATTGAGTAAATTCTCCTGCTACGCTATTTAATTCATCAGCTGTATAAAAATGAGCAGGAAGATTATATTTCTGAGCAAAAGCAAGTAAGCCCTGCTCATCTTTTTTAAATCAACAGACGCAATGGCTTTTACGCAACGTAAATCCAAATTAAGTCTATTAAACTCCGTAAGTACCAATTCTTCCACAGCCTCCAAAGGAGTGCCACGGCGACAGCCGATACCTAAATGCAAAATACGTGGCAGCAGGCGGCAAGTTACATCAAACGGAGATAAGCTTTTATCTAAAGTGACTGCCATGCCGACAGATTTTTTCAGTAACTACCTGCTTCGGTAATTCACCTGCCACGCTGAAAGCTTCGTCTTTATAGAAACCAACATCCTGGTTATCAACTAAAGCGGCTGCAAAATCCTTTAGCCGCCTTCAAAGAACACAGCACCATATTATTACGTGCCACCCATTCGTCGATAGCAAAAAAAGACCGTTGACATCCGTCGCTGTAGTTACACAGCATTCTGCACCGATACCAGCCGCCAAATAGCGGGCCATTTCATTAGCACCGCCGATATGACCTGCTAAAAGCGGAATCATATACAGCCCTCGTTCATCAACAGAAATAACTGCTGGATCTGTGAGCTTACTTTTCAAATACGGAGCAATTGTACGCACTGCAATGCCGACAGAACCGACAAACACAAGCGTCTGACACTTATTAAAATCTTCGCCGCAAACCGCATTATGATCCGGCAGCATAGGTTTTAAGCCGGTCTGCTCAGCATATTTAGCAAAAGTGCTTGTTTCTACTTCATAACCTATAGTACGCAAAAGACTGCTGATTTTTTTTGCTCAGCTCTGCCCCACGTACAGAAAAAAGAGTAGACTGCAGCACGCATTATTTTACCTCTGGTTTCAGGTCCAGTTTAGTAGGATCTGCTTCACGGAAGCCATGAGCGAAAGTAGGATTATATAATTCGCTGCGGTCATATTCGTTACCCAAGAAACCACCTACGGTAATCAATGAAGTTTTGTTAATACTGTATTTAGCAGCATTTTCTGCTAAGGTACCAACGGTGCAACGGATAACCTTTTCATCAGGCCAGCTTGCCTTATAAACGATAGCAGCCGGAGTATCATTGGTGTAACCACCTTTAACCAGCTCTACTTGCAATTTTTCCAGCATACCGGAGCTGAGGAAAATAACCATAGTTGCTTTATGTGCAGCATAATCGGCAATTTTTGATGGTCAGGAACCGGAGTACGGCCTTCCATACGAGTAATGATTACAGATTGGCTTACATTCGGCAGAGTATATTCTGCTTTCAGGCAGGCAGCTGCAGCACAGAAAGAGCTAACGCCAGGAACTACTTCATAATCAAGATTATAGCTGCGCAGAAGATCGATTTGTTCACGATGTGCACCATAAACACTAGGATCGCCGGTGTGCAGACGTACTACAAGTTTACCAGCTTGAGCAGCGGGAACCATAGCAGCAATTACTTCTTCCAAAGTCATATGTGCACTGTTCATGATTACACATTCAGGTTTGCAGTAATCTAAAAGTGCGGGATTAACCAAAGAACCTGCATAAATACAGAGGTCTGCCTTTTCCAATAATTCTTTGCCTTTAACAGTGATTAAGTCAGCGGCACCAGGGCCTGCACCAATAAAATAAATCATTATTTATCAAACTCCTTTTCTTTAACCAAAATTACAGAGAAATAGCTGCTTGCCGGATCGATTTCTTCCAAATCGCGGTAAACTTTTTCACCAGGAAGACCACAACGTTCAACCATACCTGCGTTTTTAATCAAACCTTTTTCACGCAGTTCGTCACGTACGCGACCGATTTCGCTAGCAGATTTCATCAATACTTTATTGCCAGGGCCATCGAGGAATTTAGAAGATTCTTTATAGCTACCGGGCAGAACAATCAGCGGTTCCGCACGTTCGCATAAAGAAGTATTTAACTTAGCTGCTACTGCACAGATAGAAGTTACACCAGCAACCAATTCTGCTTCGTAGCCATCTTGCAATACCAATTTATGTACATAAATGCAAGTTGCATATACAGTCGGGCAGCCTAAAGTAATGAATACAACATTTTTGCCTTCATCAAGCAGTTTTTCAATAGCATCAGCACCTTCGCGATGAGCTTTATCCATAGCTGCCATATCTTTAGTCATCGGCATATAAATGATTACTTGCTCTTTTTCATCCAAATTCACAATTTGATTAACAATGTTTTTCGCAGTCATAACATCAGTATCGCCTTTTGGCAATGCAACAACGTCACATTCCTTCAGCAGACGTACAGACTTCAATGTCATTAATTCGGGGTCTCCAGGGCCAATACCTACGCTATACAATTTACCTTTCATATTACTCATTCTCCTTTTTTTGATGTAATTGAATTAACTCATCTGCATACTTGGTTTTGCCCAAAATACCATAAACATTGGAAAACATCAAAGCTGCAGTTTTTATTTTACCATGCACTCTATGTTGCATGTAAAAATCGATTTTGTCCGTAATCTCCTGCATTACAGGTTCAAACAGGTTCTCTCTCTTTAAAATCTTGGTCACCTCATCAGTAGTAGGAGAAGTATAAATCTCTTTACCTACTTCAACAGAAGCACCATGGAAAAGGGCTTGCAATGCAAAAAGCTCTGTACGGCAATCAGAATATTTGGAATGAGTATTCATAACACCTTGCGACAGCTTAACAAGCTTACCGGAATGCCCGATTAAAAAGCAGCGTCTCAAAACCGCAGAACACAGCATAATCCAAAAAGCTCACCGACGAAATTGCTGCAAGTAACAGCACCATCAATGTCTAATTGCATAATATCCCTGGTAAAATCTTCGCCATAATTACCGAAAAACACCAACAGATTTTTATTGCCACGTGCTTTTTGTGCACGGATCTCCACATACATCGTTTCAATCAAAGCCTTTTCGCTCATCGGTTCAACGATACCGCTAGTACCTAAAACCGACAAACCACCGACAATGCCTAAACGGGGATTGAAAGTTTTTCTTGGCAATTTCCACACCTTGAGGAATAGAAATAGTTACTTTCAAACCACCATCATAATTATATTTCTTCATTACATTAGTAACTTCCGTAGTAATCATCTTACGCGGCGTCGGATTAATTGCAGGACCGCCAACAGCACAAGCTAAGCCGGGCTTTGTAACACGGCCTACACCAATACCACCCTCTATATCCACACCTGCATCTTGCTTACGCTCTACCTTAGCATAAACCAATACACCATGGGTATCATCAGGATCATCACCAGAATCCTTACGGATAGCACAAGTCACATAATCCTCGCAACGAGCCACATCCAACGGTTCCAAATTAAGCACAATGCCCTTAGGCGTATCGATACGTACTGCTTCCACACGCTCTCCGCTAAGCAACATTTCTGCCGCAGCCTTAGAAGCTGCTGTCGCACAACTGCCCGTCGTATAACCACAGCGTAAATTTTTTCCTTGGGAAAATTGATATTCTTCCACAATTTCCTCCTTTAAAAATTAAACTACTACATGATATTGATTACTAATAAAAAAAAAGACTTCTGCCGAATCCGACAGAAGTCACAAAGACAGAATTTACTAATCAGGGAAACATCACAGAATTAGAAAACCTACTGCCTCCATCACCCGTGGATTCAGAGTACAATGTAGGCTGGCTGCTGACTTAGACACAATGTCTGCACAGCGGCGGGACCGTAAGGAATAAACCATCTAACCAGTTAGGGACGTAGCACCTACACCAATAGCGTATTTAATTATAACATAAAGATATTTATTTTCCAATACCTAGAGTGTAAAAAAAGGCTGTTTTAGGATTAGTTCTTACTTTTTTTTACATTATAAATATCTAAAATATTAATATATATTTCTATTTGTTTTCAAGCGTTATTTATACTTATTTTATTTGATATATTTTCTTATTATTTATCATTTTTAAGCTGTTTTTTGCTAATTTTTTCTTGCATAAAACAAACCTTCCCCTAGTATTTTGCTAGAAAATATCACTCTATTCCAATTATTGCTAACAAAATTCAGTCAATTTATTCAGGTCATTAAAACATACAGAGAAAAACCCGTACCTTTTCTAGATAACGTATAATAAGTTGCGCAAATTAATTTCAAAAAAATAGACATAGAGACTACCATTGCTTACAATTAAGTTACCATACAAAATACGAAAGAAGGTAGAATCTATGTCTGGTAACATTATACAATTAAACGAACAATTTATCCATAACGAACTTAAAACTATTGTAAAAAATAGTGTAGAAGAAACTCTTAATGCCCTTTTTAGATGCAGAGGCTGACAAGCTAGTACAGGCTGAACGCTACGCACGCGACCAGGCAAGAAAAGGTTATCGTGCCGGACATTACGAAAGATCATTCTCAACCCAAGCCGGTGATGTTACTTTAAAAGTTCCCAAGCTCAAAGGATTAACATTTGAATCTGCTATTATTCAACGCTACCAAAGGCGTGAATGTTCTGTAGAAGAAGCTCTGGTAGAAATGTATCTAGCCGGTGTTTCTATGCGCCGTGTTGAAAGCATTACAGAGATTCTGTGGGGTCAGAAGGTATCTGCTGGTACTATTAGTAATTTGAATCAAAATGCTTCGCTCAAATTGAGGAATGGCGCTCCAGAAAACTTACAGAAAAGTATCCTTACGTCTTTGTGGATGGTATTTTCCTGAAAAGATGTTGGGGCGGTTCCTTTGAAAACGCTTCTGTCCTAGTTGCTATTGGAGTTACGGAAGACGGTTACAGAGAAGTTATTGGCACAGCAGAAGGTCTAAAAGAAGATACCGAAAGCTGGAAAAACTTCTTTGTATGGTTAAAAAGCCGTGGTTTAGACGGTGTAAAGCTCGTAATTGGCGATAAAAATCTAGGAATGGTAGAAAGCATAGGTGAAGTGTTTCCAAATGCTAGATACCAACGCTGTACAGTACATATGTACCGTAATATTTTTTCTGTAGTTCCTCGAAAAACAGTCAAAGAAGTTTCTAAAATGCTTAAGGCTATTCATGCCCAAGAAGATAAAACAGCAGCCAAGGAAAAAGCAAAATCTGTAATTTCTAGGTTGCGTGAAATGAAGCTGAATAAGGCTGCAGATAAACTAGAAAATGGTCTGGAAGAAACCTTAACCTATATGGATTTTCCTTCTGAGCATTGGCTGCGTATACGCACTAATAACGTAATTGAACGAGTAAATAGAGAAATAAAACGTCGAACCAGAGTAATTGGAACCTTCCCTGATGGTGAATCAGCATTGATGCTCGTATGTGCAAGATTACGCTATATAGCAAGTAACGATTGGGGTAAAAAACGTTATTTAAACATGAAACATTTAACAGATATGCTTGCAGAAGAAGATTATTCCAAAACAAAAATATCTTAAACTAGCTAACTTAATAAGCAATGGACTCTAAAGCAGGAGGTATTTGATAGGCAAATGGGAACGTGCACTAACCGTTTAGCTTATACAACTATACTTCTGCTAGGATGTCTAAAGAAATTTCACCCACCTAAGTGAGTGCTTTACATCCCATATTCTATTTACACCAAAAAGGCTTTGTCTTTAAAATCTTCTCCCGTTGCTTCCAATCAGGCAGATGGTATTCTACTATATCATGAAAACGAGCATTATGACGAACCTCTAATAAATGCGTAAGCTCATGCACTACGACCAGCTCCAAACATTCGGGGGGATAGCAGGCCAACAACATATTCAAACCGATTTTCTTACTGTCAATAGTGCATTTTCCCCACATGGATTTCCAATACTGTACATAGACCTCAGAATACAGCAGACCCATTTTAGCCGACCATTTATCCAACAATCGTTTTCCCTGAGCTGCCACAAGCGACTTGAGCATTCCATGCACCAGCAAATCCCGTTTGCGTTCCGAAAAGCCTCTTTTAGCATACAAAAAAAGCTTGTCACCGATAAGCTGATAGCTTTCTTTCCCTGCATGGTCATATAAGCAGATTTCGTAACGCTTTCCCCAGATATAAACGGCAGTACCATCATAAAAAGTACTGATTTCAGTATTACGTCCTGCTCCACGAAGACTTTTTTGCACGCTTTTCTGCAGCCACTCCTGCTTACTAAACACCAATTGCTCCACATCTGCCATTGTAGCTCCTATAGGCACAGAAATAGAAATCTCGCCTTGAGCTACGTGCAAATTAAAGTTTTTCACGTTCTTGTACAGCAGCTCGATATTACAACCTGCAAGCTGTACCGTTCTCCGTGAATAGATACCCATTAAAGTTTCTCCATCAGAATGTTGCGGCCTAACATTCTATTATATTCCCAAGCAGCTTTACCTTCATGCTTATTAAACTGATTCATAATGGAATCCAGTTCATCGGCATAATGGACGATAAACGCCTCCTTGGTAGCACAAGCCACAGGAGAGCCCTTTTCGTTTTCACCATGATGGGATAAGATGATATGTTGCAACTGCTCCAGACGTACAGAAGAAATATGCAGCTTAGCAGCAGCCTCCTGCACCATAAAGCAGCTCATAGCAATATGACCCATCAGACGCCCTTCATTAGTATACGGGAAGCCTATATCAGAAGAAATCTCGTTAATCTTACCGATATCATGCAGCAAAGCACCAGCAATTACTAAATCCTTATCCACACCGGGAATCTTCTCGGCCATAGCCACTGCAAGACCTGTAACATCGACGGAATGCTGCAAAAGTCCGCCTAAATAAGCATGATGCAGGCGCATACCTGCAGGATTATAGATAAACGCTTCATAAGTACCGCCACTAAAAATATTTTCTAGCAGCAGACGTAATGCAGGAGTTTCTACCTTTTTAATATAATCAGTTAATTTTTCCTTGTAGGCTTCAACATCAAAATCACCATGTGGCAACAGATTGCTAATATCATCCTGCGGCAGCAGTTCTTCCAGACGTTGAATCATAACCTGCAAGGACATATCATTAGCATATTTATTGATATCAATGACACCGGTCATCATAAATGCAGTTGGTCCCTCTAAATCACGCATTTTATCGACAACGGAAGCTTCAAAGCAAATAAACGGTACACGTCCGCTGTTATCCTCCACCATACCACGGGCAAACACACCGCCGTTGGAAGAATTACCGATTTTTTGTACACGCACCAAAACTGCCTGACAAACCTTCATACCTGCTTTAAATTCATTAATCATACTAGTCACCTGTTTCTTATAAATGCTTCAGCAGCAGACTTTCATTAGCAACCTTTAAGTTTACACACCAATTTTTCTCAGTGAAACGCAGGGATAGTCTATCTGCTAAATAATCTAATACCGGAAGCTCAGTCGCCTGATGACCTGCGTCAATAATATTCAAACCGCCGAAAACGGCCTGTTGTGCACTATGATATTTTACATCACCAGTAACAAGAGTATCTGCACCCTGCTCTAGTGCCAACTGAATCAAATCACTGCCTGCACCACCGCAAACAGCAACACGTTTTACAGGACGACCTGCATCACCTACCACTACATAATCAGCACGGAGGCTTTTCTTGACGAATTCGGCAAAGCTGTGTAAATCGCAGGCATTGACCTCACCGATACGTCCAAGACCACTGACATGATCTAAAAACATCTTCATCATGAATCCGCAATCGACGTACAAGCACATCGTTAACACCGCTGGAAACACAATCCAGATTAGTATGGGCACTAAAAACAGCAATACCCTTCTCTGCCAACTGCAGCAATAAATCTTGCTGCCAGTCAGCATCAGTTATACGACCTAATTTTTTAAAGATTGCCGGATGATGAGTAATAATCATATCAGCATTATAATTAACAGCCTGAGTTACTGTTTCCTGGGTCATATCTAACGCCAAAAGCAGACGGCGTACAGGACGTGAACCTCTGCCCAGCATCAGTCCCACATTATCCCAGCTCTCTGCTAATTTCGCAGGTATCATTTCTTCTAAAAGATTGACAATATCATTTACTGTTACTACCTGTTTCATAAGCAAGCACCTCCAATGCCATTTCCAGCTCCTGCTGATATTTTGCACTTTCCTTGGCACGTTCACTACGTCCCATATTTTCCAACAATTGACGACAACCTTGTAACTGTCTTGCCAACTGCTTACCTAAAAGTGCATGACGTTTTTGTAATACACATGGACCTACAAGATATTCTGCATCGCTGTAATTTCGGTCATCACCACGTACAGCACAGATAATTTCATAAAAATGCGGCGGATCATCAACCAATTCTTCATCAGCCAAACGCCAGCCATGCTCTACCAGCCAACGACGCAGACCGGCAGCACCGGCCATGGGCTGTAACACTAAAGTTTTAGCACTTACTGCTACATCCATGGATGCCTCTAGAATACTGATAATAGTACTTCCACCCATACCGGCAATAGTAATACAATCAACTTCTCCTGGCTGTAACACCTCTAAGCCGCTTCCCTGGCGTACATCAATCTTATCCTTCAAGCCATACATCGCTACAGTGTTGCGAGCTGCCTGAAGGACCTGCGGCAATATCACCGGCTATAGCCTCGGTAATCTTTCCCTGCTCCATCAACCATACAGGCAGATAAGCATGATCCGTACCAATATCAGCAACCTTACTGCCTTGAGGAACTAAAGCAGCAATAGTTTCTAAACGTGTTCCAATATGCATATTAACCGTTGCCAAAAATCTATAAAAATATAGAAATTTGTTTATTTCCTTCTTCATAGAATCCGATTTTGCCGTAGCTACTTTCGTTTGATATAATTCTCCAAAGGCTTAAATTCGGATACAACGCGTCCTACACATTAGCATTTTCTTGTTTGTGAAATTATGCTAATTTATACATAGATAAATTTAGTGAAGCATTATAATCTCTATCAATTACCGCTCCACAATGTGGACATCTATAAACTCTATTTTTTAGCTTTAAATCTTTCTTTATAGCTCCACACCGGCTACAAGTTTTTGATGATGGATAAAATCTATTTGCTATTACTAATCCAATTCCATTTAATTCTGCTTTATAAGTTATATATTGCCTAAACTTATTAAAACATTGTTTTCTTACTGAATCAGATAGATGCTTATTTTTCATCATTCCAGAAACATTCAAATCTTCTATTACAATTCTATATGGTTTGGTTTTCACTATACTTGTTGTAACTTGATGGATATAATTGTCTCTAATATTTCTCAATTTCCTATGTATCAGTTTTGTTGTTTCCTCTAATTTTTCTATATTTTTAGTTTTGATAAATTGACAACGTTCACCTCCTTCGTTTTTAATTTTATTCATATCATATTTCCTACTTATTTGTCTTTGTTTCTGTTTTAATCTTTTTTCTAATTTTTTTACTTTTTTTTTAGTTTTATTAATAATTTTTAAAAAACCTTTTCCATCTGAACAAATAGCCAAGTCAAATTTTCAATACCTAAATCTATACCTAATGAAATATCTGTTAATTTTCTTCCTGTTTCGCAAGAGTATAGTTATAGATAAATCTAGCAGTTCCTACAGATTGCCACAATTTTTTGTTCTTGCTCTTTAGTTGGATAAATTCTAACTTTCTTTGCAAGTATCATCTTCTGTTAATTCCTTAAGCATTTTTTTAGCTTCATTAGCTCTTTTTTTTCCTTGAAGTCCACAACTAAATACAGTAACTATTTGAATTAAATCTTCTACTAACTCTTGTTCTTCAGTTCTCTCTGTATTATCAATAATTTCAATTGTTGTTCCATATTTTTCACAAAGATTTTCTATCAATTCATATCCAAATCTAATTAATCTATCTTTATAAAGAATTACTACTTTCTCAATCTCTGAATTAGTAATCATATCAATTAATTGATTCAGTCCTTTTTTATTATAGTTAATTCCGCTTCCAATATCTGTTATTATCTCAAATTGATAACCTTTGGCAATCATATATGTCCTTACATTTTCAATTTGCCTTTCAAGGTCATCTTTTTGCTTAGTTGAACTAACTCTACAATAACCAACAATTTTTTTATTTATTTTAGTTTTTATCTTCAAGCCTAAAAAATTATTAAGTTGTTCTTGAGAATAATATCTTGTACCACCAGTAGTTACATAAGCAGGTTTAAAAGTATTATTTTTATCCCAATTTCTAAGAGTTTGAATTGTTTTCCCTATTTTGTCTGCAAATTCTCCTATTGAGTAATATTTCATATTATCACCTCAATAGTATTACAATCTTTAAATAATTTATAGATTGAAGAAGTAGCTTCATCTAAAATCAAAATCGGCGGATTTTTAAGAATACACGAGCAATAGCAATACGCTGCTTCTGACCGCCACTTAATTTTACACCACGCTCACCCAAAGCAGTATCATATTTCTGCGGTAGTTGCTCAATAAACTTATCAGCTTCCGCCAAACAAGCAGCTTCGTAAATTTCCTCGTCCTTAGCACCAGGACGACCGAAATCAATATTATTACGCACAGAATCAGAAAACAAGAAAATATCCTGCTGTACAATACCAATATTACGACGCAGAGAAGATAATGTCATCTTAGTAATATCTTCACCGTCAATAGTGATTTCCCCTGCTGCAGATCATAAAAACGTGGTAATAAGCTACATAAAGTGCTCTTACCTACACCAGTACTACCAACAAAAGCCACGCTTTCACCGGCTTTGATTTCTAAAGAGAAATTGTTCACAACAGGTTTTTTCCCGTCATAAGCAAAAGTAACATTATCAAAAACGATATTACCCTTTAAAACGCCCGCATCATGAGCATCAGCCTTATCCTTTACATCCGCCTCCTGATGCATCAGCTCCTCAAAACGTTGGTAGCTGGCAATACCCTTTTGATAAGTTTCCGCCAAAGCATTCAAGCGCAGAATCGGACGGACAAAAATAGACACATACAACAGAAAGGCCACTAAATCACTCATACGCATTTTTCCCAGCGTAATCAAAACGCCTCCGGCTACGATAATCGTCAGATTCGTAATATTGGAAAAGAATACCATACTGGTGTTGGAATGACCTAAAAAGAAAAGGATTTTTTGCGTGCCGCCAACAGCTTAGCCGCTACCATATCCATTTTACTTGTTTCCAAAGCCTCATTATTAAAAGACTGCACTAAACGTACAGCATTCAAGCTTTTCAGTAGTCTGAGCAGTAATATTGCCTACTTGTGAACGAGCTTCACGACCAGCCTTCTTCAACTTGCGATTCGTAGTCACAGAACCATAAGCCTTTGCTAAAAGCAGGATGTTAACAATAATCGCCAGCTGCCAGTTAATATAGAATAAAATACTGATAGTACCTATCATGAAAACAGTGCAGACTAATAAATAATTAGGGCCTAAAAAATCAGCTCGCGAATCTCGCCCACATCACCGACGATACGTGCTACTAGCTGACCTATACGCTGATTATCAAAAAGCGGAAGCTCATGGACTGCACATGATTAAATAATGCTTTACGCATATCCTGCTCAATACAGGCACCGATCATACGCCCACGAGTCATCACATGATAATTTAGCAAACAATTTAACAAATACAATACAAACAGCACGGACGCAGATTGCAAAAAGCAAGCTCACATCACGCCGTGGCAAAATATCATTCATAATATAACGCAGATACATGGGAAAAAACAATTCTGCCAAAGAAGTAATCACTGCACCTAATAAAGTTAAGGTTAAAATCTTTTTATAAGGAATATAATAACGTAAGAATCTTTTTAACATCTGGACCTCGCAATTTTATAATTCATCTTTTTATTATAGCATATCTTTCAGCAAACAAAAAGTATGTTCAAATTGCACCTGATGATTTTTCAGCACACCACTTACACCAAAAACTCAAAAGCACCTGCTGCATAAGACAACAGGTGCGAAAATTATTTTTTTATGTCTTTAATTAAATTTTTATCGTTTTAATAGCCCACAAAATAAAAATTATTAAACCTATACTTAAAATAAGCATATTTAATAACTGTGCTACAAGCGTCATATTCACATAATCACCCTACCGTAACATTTTTCGTCTTATTTAGAAAGCTGTGAATACGCAATGCCCCCTGCTGTTTGTCTAAATCAGCTGCCCTAAAGCATTCAAAGTCCTCATACATAAAAACTATAATCAATACAACGCAGATACAACTCCCGATCATCTACCTTGTCCGTCAAGGCTTCTCTCAATAACAGTTTAATATCTGTATCTTTAACCGAGCTATGCTCCATAGCCGTCAGATAATCCTTTTTGCTGATTTTACTCCAGTCAATCACCATGTTTAACTCTTTTTTCAACATATCATCTAACCAGATACGCGTACTGCGTCCGTTACCATCACGAAAAGGATGAGCAATATTCATTTCAACAAATTTATCGACGATTTCTTCAAAATCATCCTGGGGCATATTGCTGATGTTCTGCAACGCTACTTGCAAATATACGGCAGGAACAAAGCGGAAGCCACCACGAAAAATATTGACCTCACGAATTCTGCCGGCGAAAAGATAAATATCATTAAAAAGATAGCCATGAATAAACAGCAAGGCTGCTAAGCTGCCAGGCTGACAACCATCCAATAATTTTTTATCAAAAATCTGTATTGCTTTAATTTTACTGATTTGCTCTTCTATTTTCGCTAATTGTGTAGCTGAGCCAATCCCCATTTTATTAATGTAAGTCATCTCTAATCCATCCCATGTTTGTCCACAAGCTGCTTTGCCAAGATAGCATTTATAAAACTATTGCTCTTTATCTAACAATCTTTTAAATGCAGAGCTTAGCTGTGTGTTTTTCTTCTTTTTATATATTATACGTTATTTTCTCTGAACTGCAAGACACTATATTTTAAAAAATATATTAAATCAGTATATTTTATAGCATATCTTACATTAGTGTATATTCTAAAAACACATATCGCGTATAATATCACGACTTATAAGAAAATCTTATTAAAATACGCAAAACAACAACTTCTTTCAGCTACTTGGATATACGCGACAAAACAACCTCAGCCAAAATATTACTGACTGAGGCGAAATATCTCTTTAACTTATTATTTATTATATAATGGTTCATTGTAAAATGAAATTGCACACCTTGAAAACAGAATAAAAATAGTCCATTGTGACCTCTTCATGTTAAAATTAAGCTGCGAAACAAAACTTACAAGGAGGCAATCACAATGGACTATACTCAAGATACCACAAAACACAAAAAAGGTAAACATTTTTCTTATGGTGACCGCAGAGAATTACAAGGGATAT
>VOFG01000524.1_pt1 | contig 60000 bp, 82 predicted proteins | sample 5384171 | NCBI WGS metagenome assembly VOFG01 (sample SAMN12384726, study PRJNA508395) | human gut metagenome | isolation source: healthy gut F | host: Homo sapiens
AATTTCATAAAATTCTTTCGTGTGGATGGTCGCACCATCTAAATAATCCATCCCGTCGATAACAACAGGAGTCGGAATGACGTGCAGATTAAACGCTCTACAATATACTGAGGCATATCGGAGGCGGAATCTGTAATAATTTTCAGCATGGGTTCCTCCATCGGTTTTTTATACCTGACTCATCTGGTTGAGCAGGCTGATCTTCATATCATATAATTTCTGGGAAAGATCGACATAAACGCCGTGGGGTTGACCAGACGGCGGGTTTCTTCCCAAAGAGTTTCCAGTTCTTTCTGGCAGTAATCGCGGATGTCCATGACCTTCGGAGAATGGTAAATACAGTTACCGTGGTCGAAGACATGAACCATCAGCTCACGCAGTTCATAAGTACCGGGCAACAGCTTCGTCTTTTTCCAGGGTTCATTGGGGTCAAAGAGGACAAGGGGGTCGTTTTCATCGTAGGTTTCGTCGACAAGGCAGATCAGGTCGGCCTTGATCTTTCCGGTATCTTTTCATAAATCCGGTATATTTTCTTGTTGCCCGGGTTCGTGATTTTTTCGGAATTCTCAGAAAGCTTGATCTTGGGGATAAATTCACCGCTCTGTGCATCCTGGATCGCAGCGAGTTTATAAACGCCGCCGAAGGACGGCCAGTCTTTGCTGGTGATCAGATGAGTGCCGACGCCCCAGGACGTAATTTTACAGCCCTGTACCTTCAAACTGTCAATCAGGTATTCGTCAAGGTCGTTGGAAGCGGAGATCACGGCGTCCGGAAAACCGGCTTCATCGAGCATCTTCCGGGCTTTTTTGGACAGATAGGCAAGGTCGCCGCTGTCCATGCGGATTCCGTAATAAGTCAGCGGAATACCGGCATCGCGCATCTCAGTGAAGACACGGATGGCATTCGGAATACCGGATTTTAAGGTGTCGTAGGTATCTACTAACAGGATGCAGGCGGAAGGATACATATCTGCATAGGTTTTAAATGCAGTGTACTCATCCGGAAAGCTCATGATCCAGCTGTGGGCGTGTGTGCCTTTGACAGGAACGTCAAAAAGCTGTCCTGCGAGAACATTGCTCGTGCCGACACAGCCGCCGATCATGGCAGCCCTTGCGCCGAGGGTTCCGGCATCCGGACCCTGTGCGCGGCGCAGACCGAATTCCATAATGCCGTCTCCACGGGCTGCGAAGCAGACCCGGGAAGTCTTTGTCGCGATCAGGCTCTGATGGTTCATGATGTTCAGGATTGCGGTCTCTACAAGCTGGGCCTCCATGATCGGTGCGATAACCTTGACCATAGGCTCTCTCGGAAAGATCACGGTTCCTTCCGGGATCGCGTAAATATCACCGGAAAAATGGAAGTCACGCAGATATTTCAGAAAATCTTCCCCGAAGATGCCAAGGCTGCGCAGATAAGCGATATCGTCGTCTTCAAAATGTAGATTGTTGACATAATCGATTACCTGCTCTAGGCCTGCACAGATGGAATAACCGGAATCCATCGGATTATTGCGGTAAAATGCGTCAAAGATAACGGTTTCGTTACGATCCTTGTTGCGAAAATATCCCTGCATCATGGTCAGCTCATATAGGTCGGTCATGAGGGTAAGATTCTGTTTTCCCATGTTTTTCTCTCATTTCTGCGCACGCTTTTTGCGTATGTCGAGTTTGTGTCAGTGCGCGCAGACACAAATCTCGCGATTGAAAAAATGTTATTTTTCAATCGTTTTCCATTTTGGAGCAGCTGGTGTGAAAAAAAGTGTTGTGTCTCTTTTCCGGCTGCCCTCAGGTTTACTGCGGAACGGGCAAAACAGCAGACCGCCCCGGTTTTGTGATTGTGAATGATCTGAATTATTTTAACATACTCTCAGTTTGAGGGCAACGGATAGAGAAAAATTTACAGCCATCGGAACGTCTTTTGGGGTCGTTCCGGTGGCTGTTGATTCATGACAATAGAATGCTCGCAGAGCGTGCATTCTATTGTTATTTTGTTGCTTTACTCAGCTGCAGTCGGTTGTTTTTCAGAAAGTGTGATCAGAATCAGTCCGACCGCAAAGAGGAGGATCAGAGACAGCACGCCGTATTTGGAGTTGTGGAAAAAGTATGCACAGAAGGAAATGATCAGCGGGCCGAAGAAGTCCGCAAACTTGCCGAATACGTCAAAGAAGCCGAAGTATTCGCTGGATTCGTCCTTCGGGATGATCTTTCCGTAATAGGAACGGGACAGTGCCTGGATGCCGCCCTGACAGATACCGACAGAAACTGCCAGGATCCAGAATTCCAGCTCGGTGTCAAGTCCGTAGCCGAACAGGCAGATTGCCATGTACATGACGATGAAAATCTTGATCATACGCATGGAGCCGAACTTCTTGGCAAGTGTTCCGCTCAAGATGGAGCAGGGAAGGCAACAAACTGGGTTAAAAAGCAGGGCGAGAACCATAGCATTGGAATCGATGCCGACTTCTCCGCCATAGGTGGTTGCCATGGAAATAATTGTGTAAACACCGTCGATATAGCAGAAATATCCTATGATAAAGAACAGCATCCGCTTGTCTTTTGCCAGCTTTTGAAAGGTTGCACCGAGGCGTTTAAAGGTAGCAGCAAAAACATGGGGCTCATGAGGCAGGGAATATTGCTGGTGCACATTTTTGTACAGCGGAATCGACATAATGATCCACCATACCATCGTGATGACGAAGGAAATCCGCGTTGCCGTAACCATAGGAAGACCGATGGTATCGCAGTTTAAGATCAGGAGCAGTCCTGCAACGAAGGGAATGCAGCTGCCGATATAGCCGAATGCATAGCCGCAGGTGGAAACCCGGTCCATCCGCTCATCTGTCGTAACATCGATGAGCATAGCATCATAAAAATGTTGCAGGCGGCATAGCCGATCCTGGATATGATAAAGAAAATCAAAAGGACAGCCACCCGGGTGCGAATGTGAAAAGGAAGCCTCCGGCGATGGCGATGACGAAAAGATCGTGAAAATTTTCTTTTTCATATTTTCGTAGTCTGCAATTGCACCGAGAACGGGGGAAAGCAGGGCGAGGATCAGGATGGAAATGCTGGTTGCGCTGCCCCAGAGGGAGGTGGCGGAGGCGCTGCTCATGCCGGAGCCCTCTGCCAGACTGCGGAAATAGATGGGGATTGTCGCGGTAACGATCATAATAAAAGCGGAATTAGCCACATCGTAGAGAATCCAGCTCTTTTCCGCTTTGGTGAGCCGTTGGGAGGAATCTTTTGTCTCTTTCATATGAAATACTCCTTTGTATTTTATTCATGGCGATAGAACACTCGCAGAGCGTGCATTCTATTGTATGAAATCCTGATTTTATTGTAGAGGATGATCGGAGGGAAAGCAACGAAGAATCAATATTTTGTGAAAATAATACAAAGGTGAAACACAAAACACAGATCCACTTTACGGAGTATTTGCATTTTTTACTCTCCACGCCGATTTACATAACTATTTTCGAATTTCGAATACACGATCGTCTGTGCGTGGTACAGGCTGTAATATCCGGAAAGCATGTAGCTGACGGCGATTGCGATCAGGTAGTAATAAGCGTGGTCGAAGCCGAACAGCTCGAAGCTGATCAACAGCGCGGTGATGGGGCAGTTTGTCACGCCGCAGAACACAGAAACCATGCCGATGGCGGCACATAGCGGAGCACTTGCACCTGTCAGGATGGCAAACAGACAGCCGAATGTTGCGCCGGTAAAGAACGAGGGCACGATTTCGCCGCCTTTAAAGCCTGCGCCGATGGTGAGTGCGGTGAAAAGAATTTTCAAAAGAAAGGCAAATGCCGCAGTTTCACCGTGTAAGGCGCGTTCGATGATATTCATGCCGGGGACCGAGGTAGTCATCGGTGCGCAAAAAGAAGCGAAAGCAGGATAATAATGACACCGCCTGTAAATGCGCGAATAAACGGGTTCGGAAAAAATCTGGCATAAAGGGCCTTGATGCCGTGCATGGTTTTGCAGAACAGGATGCTGACAAAGGCACACAGGACGGCGAGCAAAATCACGCGGGCAACCCCCGAGGTTTAACGTGACATCCGATGAAATCGCAAGATTTTCAAAGGGAGCGTGAAATGCTTTGGCAAGCATATAGGCAGTCAGAGAAGCCCAGATGCAGGGAACGAGCGCCGCATAGTACATGATACCGATGCTGGCGATTTCCATTGCGAGAAAAGCAGCTGCCATGGGGGTTCCTGAACAGGGCGGAGAAGGCAGCGGAAATACCGCTCATGAGCATGATTTTTTTATCCTTTCATTAAAACGGAGCTTTTTCCCCGATCTGTTCCCCGATGCTGCCGCCAATCTGCATGGCAGCACCCTCACGGCCGACGGAGCCGCCGCACAAAACGGTCAGGATGGTGGAAACAAAAATCAGAAAGCTCATGCGAAGCGGAATATGAGCTTCTTTATGGATGCTGTTGATAACAGTGTCTGTGCCTGCATTATTTTCATAGTGAAAAAACGATACAGAAATACGATGGCAAGTCCGGCAACAGGTAAAAAGAGCACAACCCAGAGATGGGCATGTCTGAAATCGACTGCGAATTTCAGCCCGAAATTAAATATAGTGCTGACAGATCCGACAACGAGTCCGGTCAGGGTTGAAATAAGCATCCAGCGAAGAAACTGGAAGAGGTTGCTTGCGCCGGAGAAAAAAGGATTGTTTGCAAAGCTTGGAGCGCAGGCGGGCTTCTTCGGCCTGCAGGGAGGAGATGGGTTCCATGAAGAACCTCCTTTCGGGTGGTAGTGGTTTATCTGAACAGTATTGTATGATGTCGGGGTCAAAGGTCTTTCACCCACCTATGAGCAAGCTCATGTGGGCTTAGACTTTTGACCCCTGGCATCATTGTATATCGGAATGGGGAAAATGTAAATTGTTCGAAATGCGGTATTCCTGAAGCTGTCGAATGCCTGCAGAGAATGCTTTTCGCGAAGAACCTGGCTTGCTGCCCGGTGCTGCACCGTGAGGTTGGTTCCGGAAATCCACCTGACATCTCACGTTCCCGGAAGGAGAGGGCGCCGGTTTTCCGACGCCCTAAAAGGAGAAAGTAGTGTGAGGTTGAAATAGTTCAATCTGCACCGAATATAAGAGAATGTCTGTCTCAAAAGCCCAATGTTAAGGATCAACAATGTGTCCTGCATGATCCAAGGCTTCCTGAATTGCTTTTTTTTGACTTCAGGATCTCTTTTCCTGGGACATCTGATAACGGACACGCGTATTTAAATAATCCGTATTCAATTTCGCAGCAACACAACATGCCTTGGTACGGATCGCAGGATCTTCATGTTCCAGATAATGTGTAATCTCATTGAGGGAATCCTCGTCGGCAATGTCGCCGAGCGCTTCCAGTGCTGCGCAGATCACTTCGGCATCGGAATGCTTACCCTCCATCAGTTTAATAATAGAAGCTGTTTTATGCTTCGTATCAAGTTTGTGGATTTTTTCAATTTTGCCCTGATCACTCATAGTAGTCCTCTTTTTCCGAGCGAGCGGTTCGTTTTTGCGAAGGTTCGTTCCTATTGATAAATACTAATGTAGTCCAAAACTGTGTCGATTGTGTGAAAATCTGATTAAAAAAAGATAAAATCAGAGAATCGCTTTAAATGTGCCGTTCGCTCCAGGAAAATCTACCCATTCCGCTTGACAATGCCGCAATTCGGGTTTTATAATCTATGGCATCGGAATGCATACGCATTCCAGCCTCATAGAAACAGGTTATAAAAAAAGAAAGACTGTGACGAAGACAGTAAGCCATCGTTGAAAGCTGCAGCGAGCCGGTGCAGGTGCAAGACCGGTGCGAGTAGAGTTGGTTGAAAATCCCTTCCGAGTTGTGCGGTCAAACGGTATCCGGGGCAGATCCGGTTTCCAAAGAGCGGAAGCTTTTTGCAGGAAACAAAGGATCAGGGTATCTGGTAGGCAGCAACGCAGTTTCCGGCGTTATCGGAGCGCATATTTCCCGGCTGAGTTGATTTGCAGCGGGCGTATGTTGTAACGGGTGGTGAAACGAAGTCACGAACAAGTGCCTCGTCCCTTTACAGGGACGGGGCTTTTTATCGTCTTTCAGACGATAAAAAAGCTCGGATCGCACTGCGGCGGATGGAATCATGTCGCATGCGCGACCCGAGGGCATCAGTTTATTCAAAGGAAAGGAACAAAGCCATGTACAACAAAGTTGACACAAACTTGAATTTCATGGAACGCGAAAAGAACGTTGAACAGTTCTGGCGTGACAATGATATTTTTAAAAAGAGTATGGAACAGCGCAAGCAGGGTCCGACCTATACATTTTATGACGGACCTCCGACTGCAAACGGCAAGCCGCATATCGGACATCTGGAAACCCGTGTTATCAAGGACATGATTCCTCGTTATCGCACCATGAAGGGCAAATATGTGCCACGTAAAGCAGGCTGGGATACCCACGGACTTCCGGTTGAGCTGGAAGTGGAAAAGCTGCTGGTCTGGACGGAAAGGATCAGATCGAACAGTACGGACTGGCCTTTTATTGATAAATGTAAGGAAAGCGTCTGGAAGTACAAAGGCATGTGGGAAAAATTTTCTGATACCGTTGGTTTCTGGGCAGATATGGACAATCCCTACATCACCTATGATGATAACTATATCGAATGAGTGGTGGGCATTAAAGCAGATCTGGGACAAAAACCTGTTATACAAAGGCTTTAAGATCGTTCCCTACTGTCCTCGCTGCGGAACACCGCTGTCTGCACAGGAGGTTGCGCAGTGCTATAAGGATGTCAAGGAACGTTCTGCAGTCGTTCGCTTCAAGGTAGTCGGCGAAGATGCTTATTTCCTGGCATGGACAACCACGCCGTGGACCCTGCCCTCCAACGTTGCACTCTGCGTAAATCCGAACGAAGCATACTGCAAGGTAAAAAGCTGCTGACGGCTATACCTATTATATGGCAGAAGCTCTGCTGGATACCGTTCTTGGCAAGTTGAATGCGGAAAATCCGGAAGCTCCCGCCTATGAAGTGCTGGAAACCTACACCGGTAAAGATCTGGAATACAAGGCGTATGAGCCGCTGTTTGACTGTGCAGTGGATATCTGTAAAAAACAGAATAAGAAAGCCTACTATGTAACCTGCGATACGTACGTTACCCTGACAGAGGGTACCGGCGTGGTTCATATCGCACCTGCATTCGGTGAAGACGATGCAAACGTAGGCAGAAAATATGATCTTCCGTTCGTACAGCTGGTAGACGGTAAAGGCGATATGACCAAAGAAACTCCCTGGCCGGGTGTATTTGTAAAGAAAGCAGATCCCCTTGTCCTGCAGGCTCTGGAGGATGCGCACCTGCTGTTTTGCCTCCGAAGTTTGAGCACAGCTATCCTCACTGCTGGAGATGCGACACGCCCCTGATCTACTACGCAAGAGAATCCTGGTTCATCCGCATGACGGCAGTCCGCGACGAACTGATCGCAAATAACAATACGGTAAACTGGATTCCGGAATCCATCGGTAAAGGACGTTTCGGCGACTGGCTGGAAAACGTACAGGACTGGGGTATTTCCAGAAACCGTTACTGGGGAACTCCTCTGAACGTATGGGAGTGCTCCTGCGGACATATGGAATCCATCGGCAGCCGTCAGGAGCTGTTTGAAAAATCCGGCAACGAAAAGGCGCTGACTGTAGAGCTGCATCGTCCTTATATCGACGAGATCACAATGAAGTGCCCGGAGTGCGGCAGGCACCATGCACCGTGTTCCCGAAGTAATCGACTGCTGGTTTGACTCCGGCGCAATGCCCTTTGCACAGCATCATTATCCCTTTGAAAATCAGGACGTATTTCAGAGACAGTTCCCGGCACAGTTCATTTCCGAGGCTGTTGACCAGACAAGAGGCTGGTTTTACTCTCTGATGGCGGAATCTACGCTGCTGTTTAACCGCTCTCCTTTTGAAAACGTTATCGTTATGGGTCACGTTCTCGATGAAAATGGTCAGAAGATGAGTAAGTCCAAAGGCAATGCGGTGGATCCTTCGAAGCCCTGGAAAAATACGGCGCAGATGCAAACCGCTGGTATTTCTATACAGTATCCGCTCCCTGGATTCCGAAGCGCTACAGCGGCAAGGCAGTTATGGAAGGTCAGCGTAAGTTTATGAGCACGCTGTGGAACTCCTATGCGTTCTTTGTACTGTATGCAAATATCGATAATTTCAATGCGGCAGAGCACACTCTGGAATATGATAAGCTTTCCGTTATGGATAAATGGATTTTGTCCAGACTCAACACCATGGTAAAGGCTGTGGACGAAAACCTGGATCAGTACCGTATCCCGGAAGCTGCAAGAGCACTGCAGGATTTTGTGGATGATTTAAGTAACTGGTATGTAAGAAGAAGCCGGGAACGTTTCTGGGCAAAAAGGGCATGGAGCAGGATAAGATCAACGCTTACATGACACTGTATACAGCTCTTGTGACAACTGCCAAGGCTGCAGCCCCGATGATCCCGTTTATGACAGAGGATATTTACAGAAACCTCGTCTGCAGCGTAGATGCAAGCGCTCCGGAAAGCGTTCATCTGTGCGACTTCCCGACCGTGGATACCGCTATGATCGATGAGAAGTTGGAAGAGGATATGAAAGAGGTTCTGGAAATCGTCGTTATGGGACGTGCGTGCCGCAACACGGCAAACATCAAGAACCGTCAGCCTATCGGCACGATGTTTGTCAAAGCCGACAAGCAGCTGTCTGATTTCTATCAGGAGATCATCGAGGATGAATTAAATGTCAAGAAGGTAGTCTTCACAGATGACGTGCATGACTTTACTGCATACACCTTCAAGCCTCAGCTGCGTACAGTTGGACCCAAATACGGCAAACAGCTTGGCGGCATCAAACAGCATTTGGATGAGCTGGATGGAAATGCTGCAATGGATGAGCTGGAAAGCGTTGGAGCACTGAAATTTGACGTGAACGGCACAGAAGTGGAGCTGACCAAAGAGGACCTGCTGATCGATATGGCTCAGAAGCCCGGTTATGTATCTGAGGCAGACAACTACATGACAGTTGTTCTGGACACCAACCTGTCTGAGGAGCTGCTGGAAGAGGGCTTTGTATACGAAGTCATCAGCAAGATCCAGACTATGCGTAAGGATGCAGGCTTTGAAGTGATGGATCACATTAAGGTTTCTGTCTGCGGCAATGAGAAGGTAGAAGGCATTGTTGCACGGAATGAAGCAATGATCGCCGGCAAGGTTCTGGCGGATGCGTTCATCGGTGAAGAGGCGCTTGCAGTCAGCAAGGAGTGGAACGTTAACGGAGAAACCGTTACCATTGGTGTAGAAAAAGTAAACGCATAAACAGCGCAAGCACGCGGCGCGGGCAGGGTGGTTGAAGCGGCAGCCTGCCGTCAAATGGCTCTGCGTGTCATGCGCAGCATCGGAAGGCTGGAAGAAGTGCAGCTGTCTGATGCCAATATGCGAATAAAAATCCCGGAGCAGGATGCTATCTGGCAAATATTTGCTGAGAAGACATTCTGCTCCGGGTTTTTGTGTCTTTGCCGGATGGCGTGGGGCGTTGCATCAAGCCTGCGCCCTCACTCGTCCCGCGTCAGCTTCCGGAATCCAGTTGCCGTAGTTGGATTCCAGAAAGGCGGGCACGCATTTAAAAATCTGATCTGCGTTCAGGCACCAGACCACGACGGTCGGGGATGCATGCATCATAAACGCCATGAAAAACGACAGCGGCAGGACGATGCACCAGATGCTGATCAGGTCCATTTTGACGACGAAAAGTGCGTTCCCGCCGCCGCGGATGATGCCGTTATTGGTGGGCATCTGATAAGTCATGCCAACGCAGATGACACTCAGGATGATGAGAAAAGTATTTGCCATTTCCTTTGTGGCAGGCTGCAGATCGTAGATCGAGAGGATCGGGACACGGATGCAACACAGTGTACTGCCGGACAGTACACCAATGCATAAAACAGACGCTGCAGCAGTTTGGAATAGTGTTTTGTCAGCGGGATGTCACCGGAGCCGACTGCTTTTCCGATCATGACGGAGGCTGTGGAGGAAGCACCGACGGCGGTGGATTTGATGAGCATGTAAAGGGTCGAGGCAACGCTGTTTGCCGCGATGGCAGCAGCTGTCATATGCCCTAAAATAACGGTCTGCAGGGCGGTATTGACGCCCCAGAGTCCATTCGTGACGAGCATAGGGGCTGTTGTTTTGAGGTAATCCTTCGTCAGAACCGGATCGACATGGAAGTAATTGGAAAAATGCAGCCCGAGCTTTTTGCCTGCGCTGCGGAAAAGGTAAACAAGCAGAACGATAACCTCCAATATGCGGGCGGTCAGCGTGCCAATCGCCGCACCGCGGATACCCAGCTGCGGGAACGAAATGACCGAAAATCAGAAGATAGTTAATCGAACAATTGACAAGAAGTGCCATACAGGAAAGCCGGAACGCAATGCCGACGATTTCCACGCTTCGAAGGGTTGCGAGCAGAATCTGTGTGATTGCAAAGAACAGGTAAGTAAAACGGATAATACTCAGATACTGTGCGCCCTGTTCGAGGATGGCGGAATCCGTCGTGAAAATCCGAAGCGCCTGTATCGGGAAAATGCTGACCAGCAGGAATAAAACTGCAGAAAGCAAAAGCCCGAAGTGCATGGCGGATGCGGCGATTTTGCGCAGCGGGGAAAGCTGCTTTTGCCCCAATACTGGCTGCCGAACATGACGAGTCCATCGCCCAGGGCAGTAAGCAGGCACTGATAGACGAACTGAATCTGATTGACCGCAGCTGCGCCGGACAGTGCGGATTCACCGTAAGCTCCGAGCATCATGTTGTCGGCGAGATTGACGGAAAGCGTCACGACATTCTGCAGGACGAGCAGCGGATACATGGAAAAAAAAACGCCTTATAAAAAGCGGAATCGGACGGCTTTTTAGAATGGAATCCGAAGCGGCTGAGCCGGGAATCGGACAAATTTTGACTGGAAATGGATTGTTCCTGTTGCATGGGAGTGACCTCTTTCGTAAATACATTTTTCTACTGGGAGTAAGCTACGAGTGCACTGTACCACGTTTTGCCATGTAAAACAATGAAAAACAATTCTTGCACGAATGCAGGGGGAGAATTATAATAGAAATGGCGTTCTGGCAGTTTGTGAACAGAAGTTAGAGAAAACTGACCAAAATGACCGCAGCAGAAATGAGGATTGCAATGAATTTACTTTCCATAGAACATTTATCAAAATCATACAGCCGACGGCAGCTGTTTGACGATACGTCGTTTTTTCTGCAGGAGGGCGAAAAGGTCGGGATCATCGGCATCAACGGAACCGGCAAGTCCACGCTGTTAAAAATCATGGCGGGGCTGGAAGAGACGGACGAGGGTACAGTGACGAAAGCGAACCATGCGGTGATCGCCTATCTGCCCCAGCACCCGGTCTTTGATCCGGAAAGGACGGCCCTTGACTGTGTGCTGGCAGGACACAGGGAGTTGTCCGGACCGGAATCCGGGCAGGCAGAGGAGCGGGATCATCAGGATGAGGCGGCGCTTGTGACAAAGGCGAAAACGATGCTGACGAAGCTGGGCGTTTCGAATTTTGACCAGAAATCGGGCGAGTTATCCGGTGGACAGAGAAAACGCCTTGCGCTGGTGAGCGTTTTATTAAAGGAAGCGGATATTTTGCTTCTGGACGAGCCGACGAACCATCCGGACCATGAAATGGCGGACTGGCTGGAGGAGCAGCTAAAACAGCGCAAAGAGGCGTTGGTGATGATTACCCATGACCGGTATTTCTTAGGCAGTGTGTGCAATCGGATCGCAGAGGTCGACAAGGGAAAGCTTTATTCTTACGACACGAACTATGCCGGTTATCTGGAATTAAAGGCGCAGCGGGAAGAAATGGCACAGGCAACGGAGCTAAAGCGCCAGAATATCCTTCGGACAGAGCTTGCATGGGTACAGCGCGGTGCGCGGGCGCGTTCGACAAAGCAGAAAAGCGCGTCTGGAACGCTATGAAGAGCTGAAAAATCGCAAAGGCTGCCGGAGACAGACGGACAGGTGGAGCTCGGCAGCATTTCCACGCGCCTTGGCAGGACGACCCTGGAAGCCCGTCATGTGGAAAAGGGATACGGGGACAGAATTCTGATTCACGATTTTTCGTATATTTTCTGAAAAATGACCGTGTCGCGTTTATCGGCGCAAACGGATGCGGAAAGACGACACTGATGAAGCTTTTGACCGGAAAGGAACAGCCCGACAGTGGTGAAATTATCGTCGGACAGACTGTGAAAATCGGCTATTATGCGCAGGAAGTGACGCATATGGATCCGAATATGCGCGTGATTGACTACGTCCGTGAGGTTGCGGAATTTGTGCCGACGACGGAGGGAAGCGTGTCTGCGGCGAAGATGCTGGAGCGCTTTTTTGTTTGAAGGAAGCGAGCAGTATACGGAGATCGGCGCCTTTCCGGTGGGGAAAAACGGCGGCTGAATCTGCTGCGGGTGCTGATGGGCGCGCCCAATGTTCTCATTTTGGATGAGCCGACCAACGACCTCGACATCACAACACTGACAGTGCTTGAGGATTATCTGGATCATTTCGAGGGGATCGTCATCATCGTTTCCCATGACCGGTATTTTCTCGACCGGACGGTGAGCCGGATTTTCGCCTTCGAAGAGGGCGGACATCTGCAGCAGTACGAAGGCAATTACAGCGATTATGCGCTGCGTAAAAGTATGGAGACGCAGGAATTTGACAGTATAACAGAAGCCGGAAACGGCGGCAGAAAAGAAACCGCAGGGGAAAGGGGCGAGTCTGCAAGGGCAACCTGGAAAAAGCCTGCGCGGAAGCTGAAATTTACCTATCAGGAACAGAAGGATTATGATACGATTGAACAGGAGATGGCGGATCTGGAAGATTTGGTCTGTCGACTGGACGAGGATATTCTGAAGGCGGCGACGGACTTTGTCCGTTTAAACGAGTTGTCGAAGCAAAAGGAAGAGGCTTCTGCAAAGCTCGAAGAAAAAATGGAGCGGTGGATGTATCTGGAAGAAAAAGCTGCCAGAATTGAAGCCGGAGAACTGGAGGAAAACACAGAAAATGAGTAAGAAACTGGAACGTAACGACCCGTGCTGGTGCGGCAGTGGTAAAAGTACAAGAATTGCCACATGCGGTTTGATGAAAAGATTCATGGCTTTGAGCTGGAAGGACATATCGTGCCCGGACATGATATAATCAAGACGCCGGAGCAGATTGAGGGTATCCGGGAGAGCGGTAAAGTGAATATCGCCGTTCTGGATTATGTGGCAGAGAATATCTGTGCCGGAATCAGCACAGAGCAGATCAACAAATGGGTTGACGACAAGACCCGCGAACTGGGCGGCATCCCGGCTCCGCTGGGCTACGAGGGATTCCCGAAGAGCGTTTGCACTTCCATCAACGATGAGGTTTGCCACGGTATTCCGAGTGAGGACGTGATCTTAAAAGAGGGCGATATCATTAACGTCGATGTTTCTACGATTTACAAAGGATATTTCTCCGATTCTTCGAGAATGTTTATCATCGGAAAGACGAAGCCGGATAAGGAAAAGCTCGTGCGGGTTGCAAAGGAGTGCGTGGAAGAGGGAATCAAGGCGGTAAAACCCTGGACGTTTCTGGGGGATATGGCGGATGCGGTCAACCGTCATGCAAAGGAAAACGGCTATAGTATCGTTGTGGATATCGGCGGACATGGCGTTGGACTGGAATTTCATGAAGATCCCTTTGTCAGCTATGTAACGCCAAAGGGGACAGAAATGCTGATTATGCCGGAATGGTGTTTACGATTGAGCCGATGGTAAACGCCGGAACAGCTGAAATTTATCAGGACGCCGATAATGGCTGGACGATTTATACAGATGACGGCAAGCCGTCCGCACAGTGGGAGGTTACCGTTGCGGTAACAGAGGATGGCTGTGAGGTTTTGGTGTGGTAAGGTGCAAAAGCTTTCTGACAGTATTTATGCTTGCAGCGTCAGTCGCAGCAGTCGCCCTGTTTGCAGCTGACTGCGGGAACTGGGAATAAAAATCAAAAAAAGGATGCCATGCGCGCGCAGGAATGCTTTGTTTGGGAAAAGCAGCCTGTGCGTGTGGCATCCTTTTTGTCCAGATAGAATCTTCAAAACTCAGTTTGCATCTGCGGGAACAAGATATTTTTTCAGCTTATCATAATCTTCAGCATGATAGCAGACGATTTCATAAGAAGTGTAGTCTGGATTACTGAACACTCTTGTCAGACCGATAAACTGCGTCAGTTTGGAAGCGAGATTTAAAACATCGTGGTCTTCGGTAATTAGTTCAACTCTTCCTTCACATTCATCGAGCGCCTGGAAAAGCCATTTACATCTTGGATTGCGCGTACTTTCATGATAATTACTCCTTTATAAATTGCAAATTTTCATTTTTACAAGTCGATTATATCAAAAAATGAAAAAATGACAATTCATAAGTTTAACAAGAATAAATTTAAAAAAGAAAAAGTACAGAAAAATTGCATAGTTTTTAGAAATAAAAAATCTTTACAAAAAATATAGAATTTGCTAATATGAAAATATAATCATAAATATGAAAAATTTCATAAAAAAGAATGGGAAATGAAAGGGGAAGAAGGACGATGAATGAACGATATATTATCGTAGAGGAAGCGAAAAAAATGTAATGCTGGACAATGGGGTGCAATGCTTTGAATTCCGGGCACGTATTCCGTACTATGAGGGGTTCCGCTGAGTCAGATTGCATTTGTTAAAATTGCGCTTGATAATCAGCCTGTGAATGTAGAGGATATTCGCCTTGTTGCGAAAAACGGACGAAGTTTTTACGTTAGAAGAAGCTACGACCGCCCTGAACTTTTTCTGGGAATACGGAGAAGGCTTGAGAATGCGAGTTATGAAAGGCGGGTTGCCAAAAGGTAGCCACCGGTTGGATGTTGAAATCGGAATCAGCGTAATCTATGCCAAGAAAGGATTTGGTACAAAGAGCTGGTCATTCTTTGAAATTTAAGGGGGAAAGAAAGATGAGTATTGGAAGAAGCGTATCTTTATATAGTTTACAGGAACCATATTTTCTTGGGAAAATGGATTTGGAAGCCTGCGTAGCTGCTGTGAAAAATCGGGTCGGTGCAGATGGAATTGAGGTGCTGGTAGATCAGATGCCTTATCCGAGCTTGCGTTCGGAAGATCGCACCATGAGCGAGGATGATATTGCAAAGTTTAAGGATCTGATGCAGAAATACCAGACAGTACCGACCGCATATGACACGACATTTTTTACAACATGGTATGCAAAACGGAATATGTCGAATCGGGAAACCATTTACTGGACAAAAAAAGATATGGTAAACTGCGCCAAAATGGGCTTCCCGGTATATCGTACCGGTATTATGAGAAAAGAAGACATTCAGATTCTTTCTGAATGCTTTGAATTTGCGGAGCAACTTGGCATTTTTATTGCTACGGAGATTCATTCACCGAGAGGTATTCATACCTGGTGGACACAGGATTTTCTGGAAGAGGTAAAACGAAAAAATACAAAAATGCAGGCTTTCTGCTCGATTTTGCAGTTTTTACGAAAGGAATGTCGCTGGCAGATAAAAAGGCATATCTGCGTGCGGGAGCAAAAAGAGACCATTCTGGATGAGATTGACAAAGCCTATCGGGCGGGATGCTGCCTGACAAATTCGGATGTAGAAAAGCTGGGCGGCGACAAGCCGGAAATTGCAGCTGCGGAACAGATGCGCGGGCAGATCTATGATGATCCTGCCTGGATTGGTGAAGTTTTGGATTATACAAAACATTGTCATGGCAAATTCTACGAAATGACAGAAGACTGCGATGAGCCTTCTATCGACTATGCAGGACCGATCGCTTATTTGAAGGAAAAGGGATGGAATGGATACATTTCCTCAGAATATGAAGGGCAGAGACATTATTTTGAAATGGGAGGTCCTGAGGCTCCTGATCCGATCGAACAGCTGAGGAGACATCATGTGATGTTAAAGCGTCTGATCGGGGAATGAGACTTTGCGGAGAATATCAGCAAACGACAGAATGTACGTTTTGTAAATAGTTTGTTATCATGGGTATGAAAACAGCTGCCCGGTTTTAACGCCAGGCAGCTGTTTTGATGACTTGTAAGAAAAAAATCATTTGATAATCTGATTATCCTGCAAAATTTCCGGTTTATAGCGCATACTGTCGGCTTCTGTAATGGGACGGATTACCCGACACGGATTTCCGGCTGCGAAGGAATTATCCGGAATATCTTTTTGACAATGCTCCCGGCGCCGATCACACAGTTGTTTCCGATTGTGACGCCGGAACAAACAATCACGCCTGCTCCAAACCAACAGTCATTTCCGATTTTGACCGGTTTGGCATAACACATGTGCTTGGGATTGCCATCTTTGTCTGCGATCAGATCCCGTTCGCGGGGCAGCAAAGGATGAACAGGTGTTACGATGGTGACATTCGGGCCAAAATTATTATTATCGCCGATTTCGACGAAGGCGTCATCCTGTACGGTAAAATTGAAATTGGCAAAAAGTGTTTGCCAATGGAAGTGTGCCTTCCGTAATGAAAAGAAAATAGGTCCTGCATACGGCATCCTTCGCCATGGCTCTTTAAAAGTTTGTCGATGATTTCGTTCCTTTTGTCAGTTTCTTCTTCGTAGGTCAGGTTGTAATCCCTGCTCAGATTGTGTGCAACGCGTTTCATTGCGATTAATTCGGGATCACCGGGCGTGAATAAAACGCCGCTTAAAGCTCTTTCCTCTTCTGACACCATAAACAAATACCTCCTGTTCTGTTTACTTTCCGACTCCTGTAAAACATCCCAATGCTCAGCCAGTTTTCCGTCCTCCAGACGATACAGATCGACAACGCGACAGGTGGTATTTCCCCGAGGATCGATCGCCTTGAGATAAACAGCGACCTTATCATCCTCTGCGATTGTAAACTGAATGTTTAAATGAAAATCCGGGTTAGTTCGAAATTTTTCACCAAAAGCGCTCATTAGATTGGCACGTCCCTGTCCGGGGCCTGGATTATGCTGGATATAATCCTCTTTTACATATTTTAACGCGGCGTTGACGTCGTGTCCATTAAAAAATTCTTCGTACATTGCAAGTACGACTTCTGTGTTAGTCATAAGTAATCTCCTTTCAATTGTGAAAATTCATTTCAATAACGAGGAAGAGCGGATAATCAGCTCGGTCGGTAAAATAATGCGTTGTGGAAGGGAAGAGATTCCGGTAGTGATACAGTCATAGAGTATTTCACCTGCGGTATAGCCCATTTGAAAGCGTGGCTGCTGAACGGATGAAATAGGCGGTGTACTGACTGCGGAAAGTAGCTGGATGTTATCAAAACCGACGATGACAAGATCATCTGGAATTTTCAAATGGTGCGCAGCAGCAGCTTTGGCGGCAGCAATAGCAAAAACGTCGGATACGGCAAAAATAGCATCCGGATGATTGGCAGTTGAGAGCAGCTGGGAAACGCTTGCGTAAGCAGCTTCATATATAATGCCTGCAAAATTCAGAATATATCCGGTTGGGATTACAAGATTGTTCTGCTTCATAAAATCGCAATAGGCTTTTTGCCTTTGCCGGGCATAGGTAAAAGAAAGCGATCCATTTAACAGGGCAATTTTATGGTGCCCGGTAGAGTAAATGTGTTCCATAGCAGAAAAAGCAGCTTTGTAGTTATCAATTCCGACATAGGAATAATCTGCGACCTGCTTCCGTACATTGTACGATTGGAACGTGAGCAGCGATTTTTTTATAGCCTGCGTCGGAAAGTGAAGTACAAAGGATCATGCCCTGAATATTGCATAGGTAAATCTGGCGGATAATGGAATCGACAGAATCGGAGAATCCAGAAGATCGCGAGTAATCAGAACACGGTAGCCTCTGAAATCTGCAGATTTCAGAATCCCATCGAGCAGTTCACTGTAAAATAGGTTTCCTGGATCCGGAATATTCACCAGAATCTGCAAAATATCAGATGCATCAGGAATTGGTGGTTCAGCTTTGGAATTCAGTAGATTGATTGTGGAATGAACCAGTGCGCTGGTGGTTGGACTGACAAGTTCCGGGTGGTTCAAAGTCCTGGAAACAGTTGCAGGAGAGAGGTGTGCTATTTTGGCAATTTCTGCAACCGTGGTTCTTTTGAATTTCATGATTCGCCTCTTTTCAATGATTTTATGAAACAATTATAATGATAAAATGAAAATAAAAACAAGATGAAAATGAAATAATTTCATAAAAATGAAAAATATATAAAATTTAAATTACAAAAAATGTGCATTATAACGAAAAGGAAATAAAAAATAGAGATATATTGACAAGACTGCATAAATGAATTATATTGACATCAGATGAAAGATTTCATTCAAATGAAAATATTTCAAAACACATCAAGGAAAAGGGAAGGTAATTCGATGAAAAAGGAGGAAAAGGGAACAACATGCTGAAGTACATCTTAAAACGAATTCTGTACATCATCCCGGTTATGTTCGGTGTTATTGTCCTCGTCTTTATTATGAAGACAGTTACACCCGGCGATCCGGTAGCATCGCTTCTTCCGGGAACTGCGACAGAGGAGATGAAAAATAATCTCCGCGAACAGCTTGGATTAAATGATCCGGTTTTGAAGCAGTTCGGCTCTTATGTACTTGGGGTAGTACAGGGAGATCTGGGAACGTCTTATAAAACAAGACAGCCGGTAGCACAGGAAATCGCGATGCGTTTGCCGAATACGATCACGATTGCAATCTGGGCAATGTTTATCGCACAGATCATTGCAACACCACTCGGCATTCTGGCTGCGGTAAAGCAAAATTCGGTTGCAGACAGCATCATCGTCGTTTTACCATGATCGGTGCTTCTGTCCCGGGTTTCTGGCTGGCATTGATGCTGATTCAGTGGTTTGCGATTGATCTGCACTGGCGTTGTCTATGTATGACGGAAGCTTAAAGAGCTGGATTTTACCGATTGTGTCGATTACATTCGGTTCGGTCGCTGCAACAACCAGAGGCGTCAGAACGAATATGCTGGAGGTTATCCGTCAGGATTACATTAAAACAGCAAGAGCGAAAGGTCAGAAAGAAACAATCGTTATCTGGAAACATGCATTCCGCAATACACTGATTCCGGTCATCGCCGGTATCGGAGGTGGTCTGGAAGGCATGATGGGTGGTGCGGTTGTAACGGAACAGGTTTTTGCAGTACCTGGTGTTGGTAAATATATTGCGGATGCGGTATCTGCCAGAAACTTTCCTTCCTGCAGGGCGGCATCATCGTAATTGCACTGATCTGCTGTATTATCAATATTATTGTGGATGTTGGCTATACGGTAGCTGATCCGAGACTGAAAACGACACTGATGAAATCTTCTGTAAAGAAAACAAAAGCAGCAAAGGGGGTAGCGTAAATGTCCAAAATCAGAACACCTGCTATGGAAAAGCTGGACAAAAAGGTAAAGAAAAATGCAAAAGTTACCAGCAATACCCCCGGGAAGGGAAGCAATTAAACGTCTTCGCAAGAATAAAACCGCTATGGCAGGAATGATTATTATTCTAATCATGTTTATCGTGGCAATTTTAGCACCGGTCATTGCAACCGTATAGCTATCAGGAACAGGATTATACAGCAGTCCGGCAAGGAGCATCTTTAAAACATCTGTTTGGAACAGATCATCTGGGAAGAGATTTGTTTAGCCGCTGCGTGTATGGCGCGAGATATTCTCTTCCGATCGGCATCGTCTGTACCTTACTCGGCCTTTTGATCGGCGGCGGACTTGGACTGACAGCAGCATATTTCGGAGGACGTACCGACAACATTATCATGCGTTTCATCGATATCATTCAGGCAATACCAAGCATTCTGCTCTGTATTGCGCTGGTTGCTATCCTTGAAAACGGGATGTGGCAGCTGATTGTAGCGATGACAGCCGGAACGATTCAGGGTATGACGAAAAACGTAAGAGCTGCAGTTTTCATGGTAAGAAACAATGAATATGTAAATTCATCCAAATCGATCGGTGTATCAGATTTGCATATTATGCTGAAACATCTGATTCCGAATGCAGTTGGTATGATCGTTAGCAATGCAATTGGTGTTATTTCGGGAACGATTTTAACGATTTCTTCCCTGAGCTATCTGGGGGTTGGCCTGACTCCTCCGACTCCGGAATGGGGCGCAATTCTTTCTGAAGGAAAGCAGTATATGGCAGTGGCACCACATATGGTGTATTTCCCTGGTTTGATGATTGCAATTACAGTCGTAGCATTTAACTTATTTGGAAACGGTCTGAGAGACGCGCTGGATCCCAGATTAAAATAAGAGATCCGGAAGGGAGATTACGATGGATAAAACCAAAATCTTTTGGAAGTCAGAAATCTGACCGTTCATTACGAAACAGATGAGGGAATCTGTGAAGCGGTAAATGATATTTCTTTTTTGATATTCATCCGGGAGAAATTCTTGGAGTAGTTGGGGGAAACTGGTGCAGGTAAAACAACAATAGCGCTCAGCATTATGGGACTGCTTCCCAAACCTCCGGCTCATGTGATTTCTGGCAGTATAAAAAATAGAAGGAAATGAAATGCTTTCCGAAAACCGGAGGCAAAGGGATTTTTCGATTTTGCCCGTAAAAAGCGAGAAAACGGGACGAAAACGTCTGGAAAGTATTTACAGAACGATTCGCGGCAAAAAAAGGTTTCCATGATGTTTCAGGATCCGATGACTGCACTGAACCCGGTATTATATGTCGGAGATCAGATCGCAGAGGTGATTCGGATTCATGAAAAAATTTCTGAGGCAGAAGCAGAAAAGCGTGCAGGAGAGATGCTGGAGCTGGTTGGTATTCCAAGAGACCGTTATAAAGAATATCCGCATCAGTTTTCCGGCGGTATGAAACAGAGAGTAGTCATCGCAATTGCACTGGCGTGTCGACCGGATCTGATTATAGCAGATGAACCGACAACCGCGCTTGACGTAACGATTCAGTCACAGGTTCTGCAAATGATGAAGGAACTGCAGAGAAAGTTCGGAACAGCGATTATGCTGATTACACATGATTTTGGTGTTGTAGCAGAAATCTGTGATAGATGCATGGTTGTATATGCCGGAGAAAAGATTGAAGAAGGTTCTCTGGAAGATATTTTCGATCACCGGGAACACCCGTATACGAAGGGACTGTTTGATTCTCTGCCAAACCTTCAGGACGATTCGCCGAGATTGAAGCCGATTCCCGGACTAATGTCCAATCCGATGGATCTGCCGTCATACTGCAGCTTTTATGACAGATGTTCGGTAAAATGTGACAGCTGCAAAAAACAGCAATCCGAAGCTGATCGAAATTACACCAGGACATACCGTGGCATGTTCCAGGATTGCACAGGCACAGAAGGAGGCAAAATAACATGGCTTTAGTTGAAATTAAACATCTGAAGAAATATTATAACACGCCCCGTGGACTGCTTCATGCAATCGATGACGTCACGATGGATATTGAAAAGGGCAAAACGATCGGAATCGTAGGGGAATCCGGCTGTGGAAAAATCAACGCTTGGCAAAAACGCTGATCCGAATGGAGGATGCGACAGACGGAGAAGTTTATTTCGATGGAAAAGAAGTTACGCATATGTCTCAGCATGAATTCAAAAAAATATGCGGATGCGGATGCAGATGATTTTCAGGATCCATATGCTTCTCTGGATCCCAGAATGAGCGTTTCCCAGCTGATTGCAGAGCCGATCCAGACTTATCATCTGGCCAAAATAAAAAGGAACTGGATGAAATGGTCTTTCAGTTGATGGAAGAGGTTGGACTTGCAAAACGGCTTGCCAATTCCTATCCGCATGAGCTGGACGGAGGAAGACGACAGAGAATCGGAATTGCGAGAGCACTGTCCTTAAACCCGGAATTCATCGTCTGTGATGAGCCGGTATCTGCGCTGGACGTTTCGATTCAGGCACAGATTCTGAATCTGTTGATGGATCTGCAGGAAGAAAAGAATCTGACCTATATGTTCATTACTCATGATATGTCAGTTGTAAAAGCACATTTCCGATGACATCGCCGTGATGTATCTGGGACAGGTTGTAGAAAAAGCGGAATATCAGGAGCTGTTTGCAAGACCGTTACATCCTTATTCCAGGCACTGTTTTCTGCAATACCGGTTCTTCGATCCACGACAGACAGAAACGAATCGTGCTGAAAGGTGAAATTACGAGTCCGGTAAATCCGAAACCCTGCTGCAGATTTTGCAGCGCGCTGTCCGTATGCAACAGATCTTTTTTGCAGAGAAAGGAACTGGAGCTTCGGGATATGGGGAACAACCACTTTGTAAAATGTCACAGAGTGGAAGAACTAAATAAATAAAATATGCCGACACAGAGAGTGTACGGCAAAAGCAAAGGGAGGTTACAAAATGAAGGGACGAAAAAATTGCGGGCGGCGTTACTGGCAGCAGCCATGACAGTGTCGATGGTCGCAGGATGCGGTAGTACAGGTACTGCAGATACTGCAGCTCCGGCTGCTTCTGCAGAGGCTGTGGATGAGAGTGCAGTTGCAGAGGCGGAGCTTTCCGGTGATACAACCGCACAGAAGCCGGAAGGTCTGAGTGATGAAGTGATTACAGTAGCGCTGCAGGCTGAACCGAACAGTCTGGTACCGGATGTTGTATTTTTAGGAAACTATATTGCAGCAGTTGTAAGACTGATGTATGAGCCTCTTGTGATTCAGGATTATAAGACAATGACATTTACTGATTCTGGTCTGGTAACGGCAATTGATCTTGTGGACGATACACATATTTCGCTGACACTGCGCGAAGGCGTTAAATTCCAGAGCGGAAAAGAATTTACAGCAGACGATGTACTGTATCAGTTCCAGCAGGGTGTCCGCGGCGTACATGCAGGTGACTATTATTCTGTATGGGATGTAGATAATACAGAAGTTGTAGATGATTATCACATTACTCTGGCACTGAAAAACACCGTGGGCACAGGCACAGAATATCCTTGGTTTTAATACCTGTCTGGCAATGGATAAGGATATCTTCGAAGCAGCAGGCGGTGCAGATGTAACAGCGCAGTATCTGGAAAATGCAGAGGTACCGGTAAATATAAATTTAAAGAATGGGTCGGTCAGTATATCGAACTGGAAAGAAACGAAGATTACTGGGATCAGGACAACAAAGGTTACTTTTGCAGGCTATAAGTTTGTATTTATCAATGATTCCTCTGCCCGCGCCATGTCTGTTCAGTCCGGTGATGCGGATGTAGCGCTTGACTGTGCGGTTTCCGATTATTCTGTATATGATGCAGATCCGAATGTACAGGCTGTATTAAATGATAATGGTATGGTAAAGTACGATTTTCTTAAACAGCACTGGGGACAGACCGTTTAAGGATGAAAAAGTAAGAGAAGCGGTTTACTGGTTGATCGATGCAAATGCACTGCTTCAGGTTGCAAACTCCGGTCTTGGACAGGTCGCTGATACTACAATTTCTCCGGTTTGCCCGATGTGGGATGGTATTTCTGAGAATGCAACAAAGACTGTTGACGTTGAAAAAGCAAAACAGCTGCTTGCAGAAGCAGGATATGCAGATGGTGTGTCTGTTACCTGCCGTGCAACTTCTACAACTGCAGAATTAACAATGATTCAGGAACAGCTCCGTGCCGGCGGTATTGAGATGAATATCGAAATGGCTGAGATGCCTGTTCATTTCAGGCGCTGGGCACCGGTGATTATGATATGTACGTTTCTTCCCAGCAGTGTGCATACTACTCTGAAGCAGTACGTACAACAGATGGTCTGGACTATAGCTTTGCGGATGTTTTAGGCGGCTGCGGCTATCAGGATGAAGAATATTCCGAACTTTGTCAAAAAGCGCTGACAACCTATGATGAAACAGAACGGAAGGCTGCTTATGCAGAGGTTCAGAAATATTTCAGAGAGCATCATGTATCGGTTACTACGTATACAAACGTTGGTTTGACGGTTGCAAGACCTGATCTGCAGGGCTTCGCATTATACGGAGTAGGTGTACAGGATATGAGTAATCTGTACAGTACAGGTAATTAAATTACAAAAAGCAGAATCATAAAAATATCCCGTGCAGGAGTCATTTCCTGCACGGGAACTGAAGAAAGGTTCTTTACAATCTTCCAAAAACAGAAAAGAGAGGGTATTGTTATGGTAAAAAACAGTTCGTGTAGGTATTATTGGCGGCGGTATGATTTCTCATCGCCATATGCAGATTTATAAAAACATCAACGAGCGTGCAGAAGAGCTTGGCTTCCGTGCAGAGATCGTTGCAGTTGCGGGAGATTATTCCGGAAAGACTGGCTGAGTGGGGAAAGAAATACGGTCTGGAAGAAAAGACCAGTATGTAGATTATCATGATATGTTAAAGCGCGATGATATCGATACGATCGATGTATGCGTGCATAACAACCTGCATGTTCCGGTTGCGATTGAAGTCATGAAAGCCGGATTTGACTGCTATTGCGAAAAGCCGGCAGCAGTGACCTATGCAGATGCAAAGCTGATGCTTGACTGTGCAAAAGAAGCTGGGCAGAAAGTTCCATGTTCAGATCAGCGCGCTGATGACTCCTCAGACAAGGGTTGCGAAAGATTATATCAAGAGCGGTAAACTGGGAACACCTTATTATGTAAACCTTGAACAGTGCACTTCCAGAAGACGTCCCGGATATGATCTGCCGGAATTCACACAGGATTTCCTGTCTGAAAAATATGCCGGACATGGACCTTCTATTGACCTTGGTATCTACGTAATCGGTCAGATTCTGTATCTGTTCGACTGCCCGAAGGTACAGTCGGTCAACGCCTTTACCGGTCACTTTGTAGATTTTGATCCTTCCTGGTTCAGGTAGAGGATGGTTACGGTGTAGAAGATACGATTGATGGTTTTGTAAAGTTTGAGAATGGTGTAGGCTTCCATTTCCTGAGTACCTCCGCAAATAACTATAAGGATTATGATATGACCTATATCCTTTGGTTCCTCCGGCGGCCTGGAAGTAAAATACACCGATACGGTAGGCGGCAAGCTTGCTCGCAAAAATCCGAATATAGACCGAACTTTGGCGGCGAACCGGATCTGATTTTCCGCGGCAATGTAGAAGGAAGAGATGTGGAAGTAAATCTGGAATGCGATAAGAATGGAAAAATGGAAGTCCGCAAGGATCCCAAGATGTGGTATTACAATGATAACCAGTGCATGTGGCTGGCTTATAAGTTGGGTATCCTGGATGATGAAACTCGTTACAACACACCTGAAATCGCATTGAATCAGCTGATTGTAACGGATGGCTTCTTCCTTTCCCAGAAACTGGGACGCAGCGTAACCTATGATGAGATCATTGAAAACTCTCCTTCGACTTACGTCAGAGAGCAAATGATCAACGGTAAATTATACAAGTTTGATACAGAATTCTAATCTCCGGAATTCTTTATCATACAACGTCCCCTTTTGAAAGTTTATACCTTTAGGGTGCCCTGACAGGGGCATCCGACGAAAACAGTGCAAACAGGCGCTGCACTGGAATGTGCAGTGCCTGTTTGCTTTAAAAGAAAGGAATATCAAAATGAGCAAAACACTTCCTGTAGGAATTCAGGTATATGGTTTAAGAGATTTTCTGGAAAATACCCGGAAAATTTCAAAAATGTAATGCAGCAGGTAAAGGACCTTGGGTATGACGGTGTAGAGCTGGCAGGCTTATATGGTCTGGAGCCGGAATATATCAAGCAGGTACTGGATGAGGTGGGTCTGATTCCGATTTCTGCACATGTTCCGCTTGTTGAGATGATGGAGGATGCGCAGAAGGTTGCGGATACCTACAAAAAAATTGGCGTGAAATATATTGCAATTCCGTATCTTCCGGAGGAATACAGACCCAATACGCCGGGATATGCAGGCGCACTGAAAGAGTTTGCAAGAATCGGACAGGTGATGAAAGAAAACGGCATCAAGCTGGAATATCACAACCATGATTTTGAATTCGTAACCCTGCCGGACGGAACGTTTGGATTTGACGATATTTATACCCGGATTCGGAAGATCTGCTGAAGGTAGAACCGGATCTGTGCTGGATCAAGGTTGCCGGACAGAACCCTGTAGAATACCTGAAAAAGTACGGGGCAAGATGTGAAGTTGTTCATCTGAAGGACTTCTATAAAGAAGGAAATCCGAAAACATGTACAAGCTGATCGGAATCGAGACCGAAGAGGAAGAAGGAGATACCGGTATTTTTGAATTCCGCCCGGTAGGTTTCGGTTTACAGGTATGGGGAGCCGATCCTAAAGACCTGTGTGGAAATTGGTTCCAGATGGGTGATCGTGGAACAGGATGAGCATTATGAACTGGATCCGATGGAAGCTGCCCGCAGAAGTCGCGAATATTTGAAGATCCTTGGCTGGTGATCAAAAAAGAATCATCAATTTTTGATATTATCATGAAACAAATATTTCATAAAATGAAAATATTCAAAAAGTGAATGAAAAGATGATAAAAGAATAGCAGAAGGGAAAAAAGAACTTTGATAAAATAATCTCATCAGTTAAGAGACGTCAAAAATTCATACAGGAGGAATTCAAATGGCGGGAAAAAATTAAAGTTCTTGGATTAAATTTCGGACGTGTCAACGGAGAATGTAAAAAGTACTTAAACATTGCTCTGGAAGAAGCAAAGGCAGCCGGTGCAGAAACGGAGATTATTGATACAGTTACGAAAAAATCAATCGCTGTATCGGGTGCGGCAGCCTGTTCCAGAATGCTGGAAAGCGGAAAGCAGCAGATCAGATGCATTCAAAAGGATGATTATGAAGCAATTTCCGATGCAGTGCTGGATGCGGACTGTATTATCATGTAGCGCTCCGGTTTATGTACTGGGACCTGTCGGACAGTTAAAGGATTTTGTAGATCGTTTCGGGCCGGCACATGACAAAGCATATATGCTGTTTGAAAATGCGAAACGGGAGGATACAGAAGGGGATGTTCCGCTGGAAAAAGAGATGCTTAAAGAGACATCTGGTTTCCTATATTTCAATCGGCGGAGCAGCAACGGATCACTGGGTTTCCTTTGGACTTAATCAGCTGAATCTGTTCGGAATGAGCATCAACATGAAGGTAGTTGATCAGATGAATGCGCATGGCATGTGGAGATCTCAGGAACTGACAGATCAGACAGTTGCAGATGCGAAGCATATGGGACGCAGGATTGTTGAAGCATATTCCAAAAGAACAGTGAAATTACCGGGAATCCGATCCGGGTGTATGTCCTGTATGTCACTGCAATGAAATGACATTGAACGGAACAGATACAGTATGCTGTCCGGTATGTGGCATTTACAACCCCTGAAAATGGATGGACATAAGGTTAAGGTAACATTTACTGAAGAAGAACAGAACTGTTCCAGACTGCGTCTGGCAGGTGTTCTGGAACATCAGGTGGAGAGCTTGGCAGAAAGCCGAAATATGGGGACAAATTTGACGAATACCTGAGCGTTTTAAGGCGCAGGAAGATATTCTGTAAGGAAAAGAAAGGAAGGGTATACAAATGTTTGATGCTTATCTGATTAGGACGGCAGTTTTCAGAATTATGAGGAAAAACGGCGAAGCAGCAGGATTTAAAGTAGACGTACATATCGGAGAATACAGAGGGTGTTTTCTGAGCCCGGTGCGAGGCTATTATGTAGAAGTTGACGGTGTGGAATATCCGCTGGAGACACAGAAATTCGAGATCAATAACAAAGCGCCCAGAACCTTTGAGGAAATCGCCAAAGCAGCATGGGAGCACTGGGATTATGATGATTATGCAACACTGTATGTTGCATGCCCGGGCGGTCTGGCAAAAGGCAAACATCGTTTAGGCCTGATGCAGGGTCTGATGACACAGTATGGCTGGCAGGCACATGACCAGGAATGGATTGACAACACTCCTCTGCCGAGAGAAATGGCAGGCAAACAGCAGGAAGTTTACTATTTCGATGTAGAAATTTGAGAGAAGGGGACAAATAAGATGGCAATCAAACGAGGTGTATCTTTTTATAGTTATCAGCAGGCACAGTTTTTTGGAGAAATGAACTGGAAGGATATGTGCAAGGAACTTCATGACAACCTGCACTGTGATGGTGTGGAAATTATCAATGAAGCTACTGTTCCAGGTTATCCGTTTCCTTCGAAAGAATTTATCGGTGACTGAATAATACAATGGCAAGATATAATCTGCAGCCGGTTGCATTTGATGGATTCCTGGATACCATGCGTTTCAGAGATCATGTTTTGAATCACAGAGAAGCTTCCGAACTGCTGAAGCTGGATCTGCAGCTTGCCCATGATATGGGATTTAAGCATATCCGTACTATGACCGGTCTGCCTACGGACGTTATTGAGGGCGCGCTGGATACAGCAGAAAAGCTGGATGTCGGTATTGCATGGGAAATCCATCTTCCGATTCCGATCAGACCTGATCCTACCATCAAAGGTCTGTTTTGTGAAAGACCCGGTACTGCAGTAGAGGAAACCGTTGAATTTATCAAGAAGACAGGGAACCAAGAAGGTCGGTTTTGTTCCGGATATGGGTATTTTCAACAGAGGACCTTACATCGATGGTATCGAAAGAGAGCTGCGTCATATGGATCCGGATCTTGCAAAGGAAATCCGCGTTGTGTATGAAAGCCTGTACCCGATGAACTTAAATAAGCTGGGTGATGAAATCGAAAAGAATTTCAAAGGCAAGCTGACTCCTGCGCAGGAAAGAGCGTTTAAGTGGAACAAGTGTGCAGATCCTTCTGATCTGATTCCGATTCTGCCTTATGTATTCAGCTTCCATGGAAAGTGCCACGATATGATCGAAATTCCCGGACAGCCCGGACATTATACGGAGCCTGCGGAGAGATTTGAAGATGTGATCAGTCTGTTAAAGCAGAATAACTGGGACGGCTACATCTGTACAGAATTTGAAGGACAGAGAGCTTGGCAGGATTGTACAAGAGATAAGTGGATCGATGAAGTGGATCAGGTCCGCAAAAATCATGAAATGCTCAAGAGATGTATTGAAGCAGAGCTGTAAGGAACAATGGCAGGTATGCTCTGGGAGCAATCTGTTGCCATGAATAGAGAAAAAGGGCGGCCTTTTACCTGGGTGAAGCCGCCCTTTTTCTCAGAAAAATGGAATCCGGAAGAGATTCGAGAGGTTCAGGAGGAAGTTAAAATGGCGGTTGGAAAGAAAAAAGCTATCAGGGATTTTACGTACAGAAATCCGACAAAAAAGACTTGTTGATGTTTTCTCTGCCGATCGCATGTACCCTGATTTTGCAGAGCTTTTATAATATGGCGGATACGTTGATTATCGGCAATTTTGTCGGAGATACAGCAATGGGCGCGGTAGGTACGGCAGGTACGGTTTCGAGTGTGCTCCTGATGCTGGTATATGGCCTGTCGACCGGAATGGGTGTCGTTGTTTCCCAGTTTATCGGGGCAAAAGATTATAAAAATGTGAAAAAGAGCATGATGACAGCGATGTATATCGTGATCGGGGTGTCGCTTTTTGATGACGGTGATCGGAATCAGTTTCAGTCCGGCGATTCTGCGCATGATGCATGTAGAAGGTGAAACGCTGGAAATGGCAGTTGTATATCTTCGGATCATCTTTGCAGGAACGATAGCGGTTGCATTTTATAATATGGGAAATGTGCTTTCCCGCTCGCTGGGGATTCGGTAACGCCCATGATCGTACTGATCATTACGGCCATTATGAATATTGCATTAAATATTTTATTTGTAACTGTATTTCATATGAAAACAGATGGTGTTGCATACGCAACAGTTTTGGCAAATATTATTTCCGCAATTTCTGCTGGACGATTCTATGGAGAAAAAACAGAAGCAATCCATCCGGATGCGGAAGCGCTCAAACCGGATAAAGAAGCAGCAAAGCTGATATTAAAGATTGGTATTCCAGCAACGTTGCAATCCTCGACCATGACAATCGGCGCATTGCTGATTCAGACTATGATCAATGATTTCACAACACCGACACTGCCGATAATGGCAGCTTTTGCAGCAGCGACAAAGGTGGAACAGCTGATTGCGTATCCGCCCGGAGGAGTATCTGACGGTATGCAGACTTTTGCAGGACAGAACGTTGGCGCAGGTAAATTTGACAGAGTAGGAAAAGGACTGGCATCCTGTTTTAAGATTATTGCAGTCTATTCGATTTTCTCTGCCTGCGTTTTTTGGGATTTGGCGGACGTTTCCTGATGGGACTTTTTACCTCGACAGAAACAACGATTATGATTGGTTCGTACTATCTGATTGCTACAGCAATTGGCATTTTCTTTAATGGAATTGATTATACGTTCCGTTTTACTCTTACCGGTGCCGGAGACGCGACGGCATCTACGGTATTGAGTGTAATTGGCTCTGGTCATGCGAGTTGGAATTGCCTATGTACTGGCATATTTTACTCCACTCGGATACATTGGCATTTTTATCGGAACGCCGGCTAGCTGGGCATTGAACTCCATATTCGGAATGATTCGATATAAGAGTGGAAAGTGGAAGGAAAAAATGCCTGATCAAGCAGCGTGAGGTTGTAGAAGGATGACAGGGATTTAGAAAATCCTTTGAATGACATTGCAGGGAAAATAGAAAGAACGTATACTGAGAAATAAAAAATAAAGGTTATTGGAACGATCAGAAAAGAGAGGCAGAAATATGCTGAAGCCATTTAGCCGTGAAAGTGAGATCCGAAAAAAGAAAAACTGCAGGAGAAGAATCAGAGAAAACGCAGAAAAATTATCCGCGCAAGCTTTGAACCGCTTCTTCCGGGTCTGATCCGTATGGTTTACTGGGGGATGATAGTTCTGCCTTTTTGCTCTGTAGCTGTGGAGCTGATCGCATGTCTGGGGCATAAAATGATGGTACCTGGGAGCTTTTCTGGAAAAACAGCGGATATTCGTACTTTTTAGCTGGCTGTTCCTCGGAGTTGTGACAGCAGCTCTGTGTGTGATTCAGATCGTGAGAACAGAAAATTTGGATATAGTGAAAAGGTTTATCGGTTTGCAGATCAAATCCCATATGCAGAATTGTCCCTCTATCAGAAAGCGAATAATCCGGAGGGGGAAGAGGACGCTGATCTGGCCCTTTATGAAAGAGAGCCGGAAATGCCTACGAAAAACCGCTACCGGAATATGCTGATTTGGACAGCAATATTCGGGGCAGCGGCTGGTTTGTATTATGGATTGATCCTGTTTCTGATGTGATCAGTTTTGGGAAGTAGAAGCACGGACAATCAGCTCAGTGTTCATATTGATGCACCTTGGATTGGAACAAGGATGTGCAACCGTATCGCTAAAAAGCAGTTCAACAGCAGTATATCCCATCTGAAATCTTGGCTGGCTGACAGTCGTAATAGTAGGGTTCATCATCTTGGATATGGCAATATTGTCAAATCCGGTTACCATGATATCGTCAGGAACAGTAAGATGATAATGGCTGGCGGCATTGATTACAGCCATAGCGAGAATATCGCTGACTGTCACGAAAGCGTCAGGTCTGTCCTGATCGTCAAGTAATCTTTGTGCAGATGCGAGAGCAAGGTCATAGCTGACATCCGGAACCGGACAGACCCAACGGTCAACAACAGGAAGCCCGGCAGCATTCATGGAGTCCAGGAAGCCGCGATACCGTTCTCGGGAATACTTATAGGAGGACGGACCATTCAGAAAAGCAATTTTTTACAGCCACAGGAAATCAGGTGATCTGTAGCGAGTTTTGCGGCGCTGTAGTCATCGATGCTGACATAGGAAAAACGGGTATTATCATTATGCTCGCAGCATTGCACAACCGGGCATACAGAACTCAAATGGGTTAAAAAGGATTCGGAGACACTGTTGATCATTACAATGCCAAATGCCTGGATTCGTTTTTGCAAGTTCTTGCAGAGCGGCTCCGCATCATCTGATCCTAAAGTGACTTCATTGATTATAATATGGCAGTCATGCGTTTTGGCTGCCTGTTTGGCAGACCGCGGACGATTTCATGATAGAAAATTGTGTTGGTATCCGGAATATTGAGGATGATTACCGGGACGTTATCAATGCCGGACGTGTTGCCGGGAGCCTGAAGAATATCCAAGGGTACGCATGGCTTCTTCCACTTTGCTGATGGTGTCTGCTTTTACCAAAGAACGGTGGTTCAGCACACGGGAGACGGTTGCGGGAGAAACTCCGGCCTGATCAGCGATTTCCAGAATGGTCGTTTTACTCTTTTTCATAAGACCTCACAGGGCATCGAAAATAGCAGGGAAATGTTATTGAGGATGCCGTTCTATTTTATTTTTGAGTTAGGCTTAACTTATCTTATTATAGCGTATTATAGTGTTAAATAGCAATAAGATAATGAAAGCTTTCATAAATAAATTTCATATAAATTTTCAAACAGGGAGAAAAATGGTTACAGAAAATACAGAACTTCGCATACAGGAACTGCAGGAAGAAACAGAAAATGTGAAATACAGAATAGAAATCCTTTATTTACTTCGTGGAGAAGTGGCTTTAAAAGTGAATCAGGAAAATATTATCCTGCAAAAGGACGATATTCATGTATTTAATGTAGGGGATTCTGTAGAAGAACTGATTTTAAAGGGCGGTCTCGCGGCACGTCTGTATTTTTAAACATTCCTTTTTCTCAAAATGCTGCGGAATAGAAAATTTTAAAATTGAATGCAGCAGTACGCAGAATGGTATGGATGTCTCCGGGTTACGGAAACTGTTTCATGAGATCCTGGTAAATTATTTCGAACAGAAAGGCAAAGACAGTTTTTTACAGAAAGAACTGGCCTGTAAAATCGGAGAACTTCTTGTACAGAAATATCTGGTGAAAGGAGCACCGGCAGACAGGATTCAGCAGGTTCTTTTCTATATTCAGGAAAACTATAATGGAGAGATTTCCCTTGCGGAAGCTGCTTCCAGGTTATATGTTTCAGAATCACATCTTTCCCGGGCGTTTAAGCAGGAGACCGGAATTAACTTCATGCAGTATGTTATGAAAATGCGTCTGGAACATGCAGTAGAAGAATTGAAACAGACAGATTTATCGATTTTGCAGATTGCAAACGACAGTGGATTTTCCAGTCTGGCAATGTTTAACAAGGCTTTTAAAGAGCACTTTGGGGAAACACCGTCGGAGTATCGTGGAAAATATAAGAAACAGGAACTGGGAAATTTATCGGAAGAGGTAGTCTATGATGTCCTTCGGGACAGTCTGGCGAAACGAAATCTGGTGGAAGAGCAGATCAGTAAAATTTTTGTAGAGGCAGATACACGGACAGGCGAAGTGTGTGAAACTCCATGGCAGAAGATGATCAATATCGGACCGGCAGCAGATCTGATGGATCAACAGGTACAGAAGCATATTCTGTTGTTGAAAGAGAAACTTGATTTTGAATACGTTCGAATCTGGGGGATTTTTTCATGAAAATATGAGAATCCTTCCATTTCAGAAAAGGAGAACGTCCAAATTTCAGAAATCTGGACAGAATTCTCGAATTTTGTTGAAAACAGAATTCGTCCCTTTTTCCAGATTGGACCAAACCCTTTGATATCTATGGGGTATCACGAAAGACGGCGGAAACCGAAATGAAGAAATTGCAGACTATACACCCCAAGAGTGGGAAAAACTGCTTTTTGATTTACTGGAACATCTGGTAAAGCATTTCACACAGAAAGAAGTAGAACATTGGATTTTTGAGATGTGGAGCCCTTATCCGAGGGATGGTGTCTGGTACCAATGGTATCAGGAAGCGTGCTATGCAGCGCTTTATCGTGCAGTTCACAGATATGCTCCCAGGGCAAAGACGGGAGGCGGGGAATTCGATATCTGCAATGAAGAACGCATCAGAAATTCTCTGGAATGCTGGAAACAAATGGAAGTATGCCCGACTTTATTTCTTTATCCGGTTTTCCTTATCGGGGGAGAAAATTCGCAGATGCAATGGGTAACCGATCCGGATTTTTCTCATTCAGTGTCTTAAGAAGGTAGGAGAGAAAAAAAGGAATGTGGTCTGGAGGATACAGCCGTTTATGTCAGTGCATGGAATAATACGATATCGAACAGAAGTCTGTTGAATGATACAGTGTACAAGGGCTCTTATATTATAAAAAATGCAATTGACAGTATGAAAAACGGACCGGAAATTCTGGGTTATTGGGTTTACTCAGACATGTATTCGGATTATACGGATTCCAGATCTGTTCTGTTCGGGGGAGCAGGGCTTTTGTCCCGGGATGGAATTATGAAGCCGGCGGGTTATGCGTTTCTTTTCTGAAAAAATGAAAGAAAAGCTGATTTGCAGGGGGACAAATTATGCTGTTACAGGAGACGGAATAATCATTACACGATTGTATATCACAACCTGAAGCATTTGAATTATGCTGCGGTGGAAAAGTCAGATTGTCTGTTTCACTATGAAGAACTTTCCGAATTGTTTTTGGACAGTGATCAGCTGGAGATTCATTTTGTACTGAAGGAAATGGAATCAGAAAGAGTCAATGTGCGGATCCAGAGGGTGGAAGACGGTTCTGGAAGCATTCTGGATGAATGGGAGAAGCTCGGAGGATATCCCGAGTTGTCCGGGGAGGATCTGGAGTATATGAAACAGATTTCTGTTCCTTCTCGGGAAATGTTCGGGTGACCACGGAACATGGAAAAATAGAGCTTCAGATCACGGTTGCTCCGGCGAATGGATTTGGAATCATTGAAATTTTTGATTCATGACAATAGAATGCGTACAGAGTTTTGTACTCTGTTAGGGATGATATAGAAATGAAAGAGGGAAAAATGGGAAAGAAAAAAACAGATCTTACGCAGGGAAATATTACACTGCAGCTACTGCAGTTTGGATTGCCGATTGTTGTATCTATGATTTTACAGAATCTGTATAATGTTGCAGATTCGCTTGTTGTAGGACGATTTATCGGGGATCATGCGCTGGCGGCAGTTGGAAGTACAACATCCGTATCACAGTTTGTCCTGCTTTTTGATGGGCGGCGCGACAACCGGTATGGGCGTTATTGTATCGCAGTATTACGGGGCGGGAAAAGAGGAAGAAAAAAATGTAAAACGTGCGATCTGTACTTCATTTTATATTATTTTAATGCTGGCAGTGGTGCTTGGAATCCTTGAGTATTATTCAGCAGGCAGCTGCTGCGGGGACTGATGGGCGTTCCGGAGGACGTTCTGGAAGATTCGGTTTTATATTTGCGGATTATTTTCTGGGGAGCTGTTCCGACGGCTTTGTATAATATGGCATTTGGCATTTCGAAAGCGCTGGGAGATTCTGTAGTGCCGATGCTGGTGCTGGTTGTAACCTGTATTTTAAATATCGGGATGAATATTTTGTTTGTTGCCGGATTTTCCATGGGAGTAGCGGGGGTAGGATATGCGACGGTTCTGGCAACTCTGATCTCTGCAGTGATCTGTATTCTTATTTTATGGAAAAAACAGACGATTATCCATCCGGAAAAGACACAATTGCGTTTGACTGGATGATTGCCAGACATATGGTAAAAATCGGTATTCCATCGGCCCTGGTTACAGCGACAATTTCGATCGGAAATATAATAACGCAGCGGTTTATCAACGGGTACGGCGCGACGGTAATGGCGGCATACAGTGCAGCGAATAAAATCGAGATGCTGCTCGCCTATACGCCGGGAGGTTTGACCGGCGCGATGCAGTTTTTTACCGGACAGAATGTTGGCGCGGGAAATTATGACCGGGTGAAGCAGGGATATCGTGCCATGATGAAAATAGGTCTTGCCTATACTGCGATTGCCATGACGGTGATGATTGTTTTCAGGACGCCGCTGATTGGTATTTTCAGTAAAGAGGGAGGAGATATGGTCCTGATTGGAGGACAGTATCTGGTTGTATCTGCCATTGGACAGATTTTCCTGAATATTACTTATATGTCAAAAAGTACCCTGATCGGAGCGGGAGATTCCATGGCGCCTGTTTATGTGGGACTTCTGGAAATGGCAGGAAGAATTATCGGTGGAGTGGTTCTTGCGCCGTTTTTCGGATATCTTGGTGTGTTTGCAGGACTGCCAATTGACTGGGGACTGGGCATGATTTATAGAGTAAGCAGATATATGAGCGGTTCCTGGATGAAAAAAAGACTCGTGAAATGAAAAATAAATGAAAAAGTAAATAAAATATAAAAAAATATTGAAAATATTTCAATTACATGCCATAATATAGATGAAAAGATTTCACACAGATGAAAGATAAATGAAAATAAAAACAGGAGGGGAATTCTATGAGCATGAAATTAGGTATTATCGGTTTCGGTGGTATGGGCAAATTTCACAGCAAGCAGGCACCGAAGGCTGGCGTTACAGTGATTGGTGCAGCGGATATCAAAGAGGAACGCGTACAGGAAGCAATCGAAGCAGGAATAAAGGGGTATCATTCGGCGGATGAACTTCTTGCAGATCCGGAAATTAATACGGTTATTTTGACAGTTCCCAATCATCTTCATAAAGAAATGGCGATTAAAGCAGCAAAGCAGGTAAAAACGTCATTACAGAAAAACCTGCAGCACTGAATGTTGCAGAACTGGATGAAATGACCAAAGCCTGCGAGGAAGCAGGCGTATGCTTTACCACACACCAGAACAGACGCTGGGGACCGCGATATGCTCACGGTAAAAAGGCTTATGAAACAGGTATGTTAGGCAAGGTATTCACTATTGAATCAAGGCTACCCATTCCGGTAACGGTTATATGCATGAATGGCATCTGTATAAAAAATACGGCGGCGGTATGATGTACGACTGGGGCGTTCATCTGATCGACCAGATTCTTTTTATGATGCCGGATGCAAAAAGTGAAAACAGTTTTTGCAGACCTGAAAAATGTTCTGCATGAAGAAGTCGATGATTATTTTAAGATTATTTTGAAAATGGATAATGGCGTAACCGCACATATTGAACTGTCTACTTATATTCTGAAATATCAACCGAGATGGCTGGCAGCAGGAGATAAGGGAACTCTGGTAATCCAGAGTCTTGGCGGTGTGGACGGTGCGATTTACAGAACCGGGCAGTTGCTTGAAAAGCTGTCTCCACAGATCGCAGAAAGCGCGGCAGGACCGACCAGACAGTTTGCAGGTACCGCCCGGAGGCATTGTGGAAGAACCCTTGCCGGAGATTCAGACAGATGTTCTTGATTTTTATAGGAATTTCAGTGACGTGATCGATGGAAAAGCAGAGCAGTTTGTTAAGATTCCGAGTGTTCGCAGAGTACTGGCTGTAATGGAAGCGTGCCGGAAATCTTCTGAAACCGGAGAAGCGATTGCATTTGAATAAGAGAGGAATGCTATGAGAGTAAAAAAATATTCAGAATGTGGATGGTTTTTTCAGATCGCTGGATCAGTGTCAGGGACGTGTAGAGCTGATTACAGATGAAAAGGACGTATTGAATCTGGCATCTAAGCTTACAAGATTTGTTGGGCTGACCGAAATTTTCAGCAATCCAGCAATCGATTCTTATGAAATTGTGTGTTACAATCCCGAGGATTATCAGAAAATCAAAGAGTTTCTGATCCCGGTTGAATCTTAAACAAAACAGGACGGCTGCAAATTGGGGTGCAGTCGTCCTGCTTTGCGGATGGGAAGAAGAGAGGACGATTAAATTTGTAATTGATTGACTACAGAAAAAAAGAGAAAGTACAATTTAATTGAGGTCGCAAATTGCGACCTCAATTAAAAAAAAATCATAGGAGAAATAAATTTGGCTGATAATATGAATGGAAATGTATCTGTAGTTATTGAAAATGCGGAAGAAATTGAAAATTTAATTCATTATGTACGCGGACAACAGATTATGGTAGATAGTGATTTAGCAAAGTTATACAATGTTGAGACGAAGAGATTGAATGAAAGTGTGAAGAGAAATGCAAAACGTTTTCCGGAAAGTTTTTTGTTTTCAACTGACTAATGATGAATATGCAGATTTGAGGTCGCAAATTGCGACCTCAAATGTAGAGATAAAAAGAAGTGTCTGTTAAAGGAGGACGCAGATATTTACCCTATGTATTTACAGAACAGGGTATAGCAATGCTATCAGCTGTTTTAAAAAGCGATGAAGCTGTTCAGGTAAGTATAAATATAATGAATACTTTTGTAAAGATGCGTCGTTTTTTAACTGAAAATGCATTGATGTTTGACAAGTTAAATAGTTTGGAATTAAAGCAGTTGGCATATCAGAAGGAAGCTGATGAAAATTTGATCAAATTTTTGCGTATATTTCTGAACACGGGGAAGTAAGGCAAAAAGATATTTTTTGAGGGACAGATTTATGATGCTTTCAGTTTGTTGGTGAATTTAATTGAAAAGCGGAAAAGTCGATAGTTTTAATTGATAATTATGTTGATGTGGGAACATTGAATATTCTGGCAAAGAAGAAAAGTAGTGTTAATATAATAGTATATACTGTACGCAGAACTCGGTTATCAAATCAGGATATAGCGAATTTTTAATAGTCAGTATCCGACGCTGACAGTAAATTATACGGGCGTTTTTCATGACAGATTCCTTTGTTATCGATGAAACGATAGCATATCATATTGGGGCATCGTTGAAAGATGCTGGTAAAAAATGTTTTGGGATAACCAAAATAGAAGATATCAGAATTGCAGCAGATATACTCCATCGTTTAGAAATTGAAACAGAAGAAGCGAATAGATAATTATAATGATGAAAAAGGCTCGTGTTTGTAAGAAACGCGAGCCGAATGTATTTATTTTCGTTTCCCCAGCTCCCAGAATGCGACAGCGCTTGCAGCGGCAACGTTTAAGGAATCCACTCCGTGGAACATCGGGATACAGACAGTGTCGCCGCAGTTGTCGATGGTTTCATCCAACAGTCCTTCCCCTCGGGCCGAGGATGACAGCGAGCTTTTGTTTGGAAGAAAGTTTTGGATCGTCAATCGAAACGGAATCACGGCGAAGCGCCATTGAAACGGTGTGGAAGCCGTGATTTTTAATTCGGAAATTCCCCGGAAGCGGCCAGCTGCTGTCCAGGAAGGTCCACGGAATTTGGAAAACGGTCCCATGCTGACGCGGATCGCGCGCCGGTAAAGCGGGTTGGAGCAGTCAGAGGTCAGCAGCACGCCGTCCATGCCGAGAGCGGCAGCAGAGCGGAAAATCGCGCCGATGTTGGTGGGATTCATAATATTTTCCAGAATAACAAGGCGGCTGGAAGTCCGGCAGAGCGCCTCGACGGAGGGGAGCCTCGGACGTTTCATGGCGCAGAGCATACCGCGGGTCAGGGCAAAGCCTGTCAGCTGTGTGAGCACCTCAAACGGGGCGGAAAAAAGGGATGTCCGGGCAGCGTTCCAGAAACGGGAAGCGCCTGATTTTCCAGATGTCTGTCCTCTGTCAGAAAAGAGACCGGCTACAGCCGGCGTCCAGCGCGTTCGATGACCTTTGGGCTTTCGGCAATAAAAATTCCATTCTGTGGGTCGCAGCGGTTTAACAGCTGATTCTCGGAAAGGCGGGCATAGATGTCCAGCTGCGGGTCAAGAAAATCAGTGATCGGTAGGATGGTCGGCATATGTTTTACATTCTCCAGCTTCTTTGAGTGCCCGGTTCCATTTGCGGAGCGTGTCGGGGGTCAATTTTACAGATTTCTCTATCGTAAGTATAAATTCCGTTTGTTTCCTCTTCAATATCGGAAAGCTGTGTATACACGGTCGCTCCGATGCCTTTTTTGACAGCGGGCAGAATCGTCTGTCGGATCAGGTCGATATAGCCGTAGGTCAGTGCACCGGTGGAGTTGAATTTTTGTAGCCGTATACTTTTTTTACAGCAGCTATGTCCGGGGATCGAAAGGGAATATCCTCCGAATTCGGTCAGCGCCGCCGCGCGTTTGCTTTCCGGTTTGAATTTTAATTTCAGAAAATAATAATGCAGGCTCAAAATATCGCCGCCCTTCTGGTCAAACCAGCCGCTTGCGTGATCGATCAGCCGGGAGGAATCCAGCGTGCGGATTTGTTCGCATGCCGCGAGCGCGTCGAACTGCCCCCAGCCTTCATTAAACGGAACCCAGACGACGATGCTGGGATGGTTGTATAAAAAGGCGATGGTTTCTGTGATTTCGCGCCGGAATTCGTCTTTTCCCTCGGGATCGAGCCGGGAGAGCAGGCCGGCATGCTTTTCATCGTCGGAAAAAGAAATATGTTCCAGTTCATCAAAGTCGCCAGATAGGTGACGAACCAGTGTTTATAGGGGGAACCGCCGTTTACCATGTCCTGCCAGACGAGCATGCCCAGCTGGTCGCAGTGGTAGTAAAAACGCTCGGGCTCGATTTTTGCGTGCTTGCGTAGCATGTTGAAGCCGAGCTTCTTCATCCGCGAAATATCGGCGGCCAACGCTTCGTCCGTCGGTGCGGTGTAGAGACTTTCCGGCCAGTAGCCCTGATCCAGTACGCCTGCCTGAAAATACGGTTTATTGTTTAAGAAAAAGCGCTGTGTGCCGTCCGGCGCGGTCTGGATATCGCATTTTCGCATCGCAAAATAGCTGGATACGCGATCGACGCCGCTTTTTAGGCTGACGAGATATAAAAACGGGTCTTCCGGTGTCCAGGGATGGAAATCGGGCAGAGAAACGATCAGCTCGGAGTTGGTCATACCGTTTATGCAGACCGGCTCCATGTCTTTGCCGGAGATCACGCATTCGACCGGGGCGGAATGCTGTGTCAGCACTTTTAAGTGGACGAGTCCCTGGTCATAGTCGGTGTGAAAAAAATCTGTTCGATATAATTGACTGGAGCAATTTCCATCCAGACCGTCTGCCACAGGCCACTCTGCGCCGTATAAAACATGCCGCCGGGCTTTAAGGACTGCTTGCCGCGCGCATGCCAGGACGTGTTGCTTTCATCCTGAATCCGGACGATCAGTTCGTTGTCGCCCTCCTGGAGATAATCCGTGATATCTGCAGAAAAAGGCAGATAGCCGCCGCAGTGACGCACTGCAGAAATCCGATTGACAAAGACCTCCGCCGTCTGGTCTGCAGCGCCGAAATGGAGCAGGATGCGCTTATCCTGTTGCGGTTTTGCGAGGGGGGATGGTGCGGCGTACCAGAGATATTCGCCGGGCTTTAGCTGTCTGGAAACGCCCGAAAGCTGACATTCCGGAGAAAACGGAACCAGAATGCTCAAATCGAAGGAAAGCGGGATTTCCGGTGTTTTGGAAAAAGCGCATTCCCAACGCCCGTTTAAATTCAAATAAGAAGTACGAACCAGCGACGGCCGCGGATATTCCGGGAGAACGTTATGTTCATCGACCTGTCGACTGAATTTTGTCTGAAGCTGTATCATAATTCCTCTCATTCTGTCCTGCTGCAGCGACGATCCCATGCAGGGCAATCCTTGCGGAGTGGTTTTTTATATCTATGATGCCGGATGGGTCCGTGGACAGCATGGCAAAAGCCCCTGACCTTGAGGCCTGTAGATTGTTCTGTGCTGCGCACTCTCACAATCCTGCATCATTCTATATCAGTATATAGGAATGCGAAATTTTTTGACAAGAATCGACCCGGAAAATGTATTGCAGCTCGCATATTCCTTTTCGTAGGAAACCTGAGCAGCAAATCAGCGGAAGGTATCGTAAAAATAAATATTTTAACGCACAGAACATCAGTTTGTCAATCAGTTTGTAACTGGATGACAGACGTAAAAATCTGGAATAAAATGATAACAGAGTAAAAAAAACAGGCTGCCGCAATCCCACTGGTGTAAGGCGATGGGGAGTTCACAATGCAGACAGGGGCGATGACGATGAAGAGCAGGATGACGGTAACAGAGGCGCTGAAGGAGCGCGAACTTTTAAAGAAGCGGATCACGAAGAAGATCGGACAGCTGGGAAGGGAGGCAGGCACGGACGGCGCTTTTTGCAGAACGGAGAAGCGCGCGGTTCGACGCGTCCAAGACAGGCAGAAAGCCGGCACAGTCAGCGATGTCTGGCAGCATAGGACATGGTGCAGTATCTGACGGGACAAGTGCGCATTGCGGTGCGCACCTCGATGCCGCCCTGCAGCAGATCCAGGACCTGATCCTCCGGTATGATTCGATCTGCAGCGCGGTCGCCAGATCGAACGGGAGACATGGCTGGATACCTCGCGCGGCTATATGACCGTCTCGGAGGCAGTCGCTCTGCGCAGCCGCCTGAACGATAAAGAGACAGCCGACACTGCATTTGAGCAGCTGTTGACGAATCGCCTGGAAAGCATTTTGAAAAAAACAAAAGGTGTTTTCCAAGCACGGACAGAATCCGTCTGGACGCCGCCCGGCACTGAAAGGAAATGTAGTGATTTTGCAGAATCCGTCTGCAGGAAGAGGCAGCGCCGGGCAGGAGAAAGGCAGCCGTGCCGACGCTGGACAGCTCAAGCCGCCGCAGCCTATCCTTTCTGCACAGGAGTTGTCGAAGCTCCGCAGTCTGACAGAAAGGATTCAGGAGAGCAGGGAAGAATTACTTCTGGAGCTGGACACGAAGCTTGCGCTGTCAAATGCTGCAACCTGGATCGAAGTGTAGCAGCAGGAGACCTGAATCCGCCGAGCCTGTTTGGAGGTGGATGCAAAACTTTGAAGAGGTCTGCGAAGCAGGAAGCCCATTGGCTTTAGACAATGGGTAGTGCACATCCTCCTCAATAGGACAGAATGATACGTATAACAAAACGGATTGCTCAGACCCTCCGCACGAAATTCCCAAAACGGACCCAAGACACACTACCCTCCCCGGTAGTTGTGCCCCAAGCAAACAAAATTTAGTCTGGTAGAAAAGATAGAAAGATAGTTTAAATTTTGATTGATGATACAGACCTGCCGGAGTTGCCGGACGGGTTGAAATCCATGAGAACGGTCAGCGCTGTCCGGGCGCGGGAATTCCGCATGGCTGTGCGGTGGGTCTTTTCCAGTAAGCTGTAACGAATCTTTGGGTGCGAGTCCGTACAATGGGACACGCAATGAGGTAGAATAAATAAAAATAACAAGTAACTGTTCCGCAGGTCTGCGCATTTACTGCGCTGACCGTAAGAAAACTTAGAACAGAAGGCAAAACAGAGAAGATGGAGAGACAGCATGGAGGTACAGAAATGACAGGATATCCGCTTATCGACGTGTTACGGACAGGACAGAGGTTAAAAGAAGCCTGTATTAAGAAAAAATATCGAGGCAAAAGAAATCAAACAATTTTTGGGACTGGCGGCGATGCAGTCTATCTATAACTGGTTTCAGGGGCAAGGCATTGCCATCGCTGGACAATTTTTATGCGCTGAGCAGTTATCTCGGAACAGAATTGGATTCCCTGATTGTGCCGCAGGGACGTCATCAGGAGCATGAAATATTGGAAGATGCTTCCTTTTTCAGGCGGCAGGCAGTTTATTTTGGGTTTTTACTGGAAGCAGAAACGCAGAGCAGTTCATAAAATCGTAAGGGACGAGTGAAAACAGTTCACCACGCCATTCGCAATACAATAGAATGTACGCTCCGCGAACATTCTATTGTCATGAATTGCTCTTCGATGCTTTCCGCTGCTGTGCAGCGGATTCTTTTGCTCATGGAATGGAGCTCCTTCGTCCCCTTACTTCAGGCTGATTTTCATGCGAGCATGAAATCAGCCCACAGTAAGGGACGAGTGAACTGTAATACCAAATTTTCCGGAAATCCCGCCGCGTGTGTTGTAGGAGAGAAAGTTCCTTGCTATAATAAAAAGATGAGGTTGGCGAGATCACAATGCAGTCAGGCTGCATCGCAGCCATAGGCAGGGGCAGCAGGAACGGACTGCAGACAGCGGGAGCGGAGGCTTACAGCATGATCACACGGGAACAGATTCGAAAGCTGGCAGGGTATTCCTATTCCAGAGGGGTAGATATCTGGCGGCAGGGCAAGATCAGGCGCTTTCAGATAAAAACTACGAAAAAAAGGCAGGCAGATTCAGGCGGACGTCAAAGGGAGCGGGAGAAATCTTTATGACGTGAGGATCCTGCTGGATGAGGAAGAAGACAGCGTGCAGGAGGCATGGTGCGATTGTCCTGCATTTTATTCCTATGAGGGTCTGTGCAAGCATTGTACGGCGGTGCTTTTTATATTATCTGGAAAATCCGGACCGGGTGGAAGAAGAGCATATGAGCCTGTCGGAGTTCCTGAAACAGCGTGGAATGGAAGGCTTCCAGAAAGAAATCGGTGAAGCAACGGACGGGGTAAAGCTTCAGGAAAATCACAGAACCCCGGGAAATACTACAGCCTCCGGAGGCGATAGCATGCTTCTTGCCGGTGTTCCGAAGCGGAAGACGACCAGACAGTTAAAAGAGCTTCTGCAGAAACAGACTGCCCGGCATATGCTTCCGGTTCTGCAGGAAGAAAGCTTTCGGAAAGGTACGGCTGCCGTACTTCTTATTTGTGATACGCGTGAATGCCGGGCGGAATTTCGGATCGGGATCGGCAGGATGTATATTGTAAAGGATATTTTTCCATGATCCGTGCACTTCGGGAGCAAAGCAGCTATTCCTATGGAAAAAGTCTGGAATTTGTTCATATAAAGGAAGCTTTACCGAAGAATCGCGACCGCTTGTGGAATTTCTGGAGCAGTGGGTTGGCCGTTATGAAAAAGGCGTATCTGCAGACGAGCGGTTATTCCTATCTGTATCGGGCAGCGCTCGAAAGCTCGGACGATCGTGCTGGATGGCTGGGGACTGGATGGATTTCTGGATGCGATGGGAAACCGGGTATTTTATGTACAGCTGGATGGAACGGAGAGCCGTTGGCATGTCACGGACGCAGCACTGGAACGCAGATTGCAGCTGACGGGAACGGAAGGTGGTGCAGAGCTTTCCCTGGAAAATGTGTTCGGATATGCCTGCGAACAGGATCAGGTGTATTTTAAGGACGGACTGATTTATCGGGTTTCCAATGAAGGGCTGGGAGAAGTGACCGAGTTTTGGACTGTATGAAAAAGCTCCCGAACCGGACGGCTTTTTTGCAGGAAGAGGATTTGCCGGCATTTTTCAGACAGTTCATGCCGATATTAAAAGAACATTTTCAATGCGAGATCAAAGGAGTCGGGGAAAAGCAAACGGAATTGTCGGCAGTAAAATTCCAGTTTTATCTGGATATGCCACAGGAGAAACTGGTCAGCTGTCGTGCAATCGCCTGCTATGGAGAACAGGGAGTATAGTGTATACGATCTGACAGAGGATATTGACAGGCGGGATCTTGTCAGCGAGTCGGAAGCAGCGCGGATTTTAAGCTCCTATTGCAATACTTATGATGATCTGAAAAAAGAAATGATTATTTATCAGGACGACGAATTGTTTTATCGTCTCCTGACAGAAGGAATCGTGCAGCTTTCTGCAATCGGTGAGGTGTATGTTTCCGATGCGCTGAAAAAAGTGCGGGTTCTGCCGTCGCCCGGCGTATCCGTTGGAATTTCCATGGGCGGCGACTTGTTGGAGCTGACAGTGTCTTCTCAGGATATGCCGAGGGAAGAGCTGATGGAAATTTTGTCCCGTTATGATCGGAAACGAAAATTCTACCGGCTCAAGAACGGCGACTTTGTAAATATGGAAGAAAATGGTCTGGAATCCCTGCAGGAGGTGCGCCAGGCGCTGCAGCTGACAGATAAGCAGCTGATGCAGGACAAAATCGAGGTTCCGGCGTACCGGATGCTGTATCTGGATGAGGCGCTGCAGGAAAACGCCATGATGGAGGTGATTCGGGATGTATCTTTCGCAAGTCGGATCGAGAAGCTGCAGAATCCGGATTTCGAAAAGGACTATGTGCCGGACTCCTTAAAAGGAATTTTACGGGAATATCAGAAAACCGGTGCCGCGTGGATTGGAACGCTTTACAGCAACCGGTTCGGCGGAATTCTGGCGGACGATATGGGGCTTGGAAAAACGCTGCAGGTCATCAGCTTCCTATTGACAGAGCACACCGGATGCAGTCTGATCGTCTGCCCGGCGTCGCTTGTTTATAACTGGAAGCATGAGCTGGAACGGTTTGCGCCTTCGCTGAAAGCGGATATGGTAACGGGAAATGTTCAGCAGCGCAAGGAAGTTCTGGATCGCTGGAAAGAAGTGGATGTATTGATTACGTCCTATGATCTGCTCCGTCGGGATATCACAGACTATCAGGAACTTCATTTTTCTGCGAGGTGATCGATGAAGCGCAGTATATCAAAAATCACGGAACGCAGGCGGCGAGGGCAGTCAAGCAGGTGCAGACCGGATTCCGGCTTGCGCTGACGGGTACACCGATAGAGAACCGGCTGAGTGAACTGTGGAGCATTTTTGACTATCTCATGCCCGGGGTATTTGTACAGCTATCAGCGGTTTCGGACAGAGCTGGAACAGCCGATTGTCCAGCACAAGGACGAAGACGCCGCGAAGCGGCTGCAGCGGCTGATCCGTCCATTCGTTCTGCGGCATGCCTGAAAAAGAAGTACTGCAGGATTTGCCGGACAAGCTGGAGGAAAACCTGTATGCCGATATGGATGGGGAGCAGCAGGAGCTGTATGATGCCCATGTCAGACGTATGGAGCTGATGCTGGAGGAAAAATCCGACGAGGAAATCCGGACGGATAAGATCGAAATTCTGGCAGAACTGACGCGCCTTAGACAGCTTTGCTGCGATCCGGCGCTTTTGTATGATAATTATAAAGGAGGCTCTGCAAAGACAGAGCTTGTGCGTGGGCTGATCCGAAGCGCAGTGGAAAACGGGCACAAGGTACTCCTGTTTTCTCAGTTTACAACGATGCTGGAGCGCCTATACCGGATTTTGGAGGAGGAAAAGATTGCAAGCCACATGCTGACCGGCGCGACTCCGAAAGAAAAGAGAATCGAAATGGTGGAGTCGTTTGCGCACGATGAAGTTCCGGTATTCTGTATTTCTCTGAAAGCGGGAGAACCGGGTTGAATCTCACGGCGGCAGACGTGGTGATCCATTTCGATCCGTGGTGGAACAGCGCAGTACAGAATCAGGCGACCGACCGTGCACACCGGATCGGGCAGAAAAATGAGGTCAATGTTTACCGGATTCTTGCCAAAGGGACGATTGAAGAGAAAATCGTGGAGCTGCAGGAACGCAAGCTGCAGCTTTCAGACAGAATCCTCGGAGGGGAGAGCCTGCAGGCGCAGGGTCTGACCCGCGAGGAACTGTTGGAACTGCTGCGGTGAGTGCTGTCAAATTCAGGATACGGCTCTCTGGCAGGCGTGCAGCAGATGCTCGTGCTCATATTTTTCCTTGGTTGCCATACCGCCGCGGATATGGCGCTCGGATTTGTTGATATCGAGTACCTTTCGGGCTTCTTTGCCAGAGCCGGATTGACCTGCATCAGACGTTCCGTGATATCTTTTTATGTACAGTGGATTTGCTGATTCCAAACTGACGGGCAGCTTGTCGGACGGTCGCGTTGGATTCGATAATATAGCCGGCTACTGCCAGGGCACGTTCTTCAATATATTCTTTCATAAAATCCCCCTAAAGAACATTTTTTACAAGATATTACGGGGACAGGGAAAATATGCTATACTCAGTGTAAGGGAAAAAGCCAGACAAATGAGAAATAAAAACCGCATATTTTGCGGGATGGAGGGGAAAATGCTTTATTCGGGGAAGGATCTGCGGAAGCTGATTATACCGCTGATCATTGAACAGATTCTTGCAATTGCTGTTGGAATGGCGGATACGATTATGGTTTCTGCGGCGGGAGAAGCGGCGGTTTCAGGCGTTTCACTGGTAGACACGGTCAACATTTTGCTGATCAATGTGTTCTCTGCTCTGGCAACCGGCGGTGCAGTCGTTTCAGGACATTTCCTTGGGAAAAAGAAAAGAGAGGACGCATGTAAGTCGGCATGGCAGATCTTATTGTTCGCCCACACTGCTCGCGTTCGTTATTTCCGTTATTTTTATAACGGCACATGATCCGCTGCTGCGTCTGATGTTCGGTAAAATCGAGGATGATGTTATGAAGGCCAGCAAGACCTATCTGATTATCACGACGTATTCGTTTGTTGCACTTGCCATATATAATTCCTGTGCGGCGTTGTTTCGGGCGATGAACGAATCAAAGGTGACGATGTGGGTGTCCTTGCTGATGAATGTAATCAATGTGGTCGGCAATGCGATCTGCATTTATGGTTTGCACATGGGCGTAGCAGGCGTTGCGATCCCGACTACCATTTCCCGGTATGTAGCGGCAGTTGTGATTTTTTGTTGATGTTCCAATCGAAAAAGAGATCAACCTTTGCGGGCAGATTACCTGGCAGTTTAATGGCAGTCTGATTAAGAAGATTTTGTATATCGCGATTCCAAACGGTATGGAAAACAGTATGTTCCAGCTGGGTAAAATTCTCGTTATGAGTGCAGTCGCAACAATGGGGACTTCTGCGATCGCTGCAAATGCGGTTACGGGCACAATTGCGAACTGGAATAACCTGCCGGGCTTTGCCATCAACCTTGCGATCGTATCGGTAGTCAGCGTATGCGTTGGCGCAGGAAGATATGACCAGGCGCGTTATTATACCAGACGTCTTTGCAGGGATGCGATGATCGGGATCGGCTGTCTGTCGATCATTCTTTACCTGTCAGCCCGATACTGGTAACCTTTTTTCAATCTCGGACCGGATGCAGCTCAGCTGACGATTCAGATTGTACGGATTCCATGCGGTTGCAAGTGCATTTCTTTGGATGCCGGCGTTTGGCGTTCCGAATACACTGAGGGCAGCAGGCGATGTAGTCTGGCCGATGAGTGTTGCTATTTTTTCCATGTGGGTATTTCGAGTCGTGCTTGCATACGTATTCACTTATGTTTGTCACTTTGGCCTGGTTTCCATTTGGGATGGCGATGTTTATCGACTGGGTTGTGCGGGGAAATCTTCTATGTGCTCCGATATAAGGGACATAAATGGGAGCATTTTGCAAAAAAGTTGAAATAAGGTTACCGAATTGCAGTGACTTTAGACGGTGAATGATTAATCGGTGCGATGGTCGATCTTTTTCGTAAATCAGAAAAGGAAACGGCATGGAAAACCTTTGACAGAACAGGGGATTCCAACTATAATTGTTCATTATGATGATATCAGGTCAGTGGTCATGGAGTGCTGGTATACTTTTTCAGACTGTTGGCCCTGTTGTTTCAAAATTAACTCGAGGAGGAGACGAATGGATCGGGAACTTGTTATTGTTCTTGACTTTGGCGGACAGTACAATCAGCTGATTGCCAGAAGAGTCAGAGAATGTAATGTATATTGTGAAGTGCATCCTTACACGCTCAGTCTGGATAAGATCCGGGAAATGAACCCTAAGGGTATCATCTTTACAGGTGGTCCCAACAGTGTATACGGAGAGGATTCCCCCAGATGCCCGAAAGAGATATTCGAAATGGGTATTCCGATTCTGGAAATCTGTTATGGATCACAGCTTATGTCCTATATGCTGGGCGGCAGCGTAAAAACTGCGCCTGTCAGCGAATATGGTAAGACTGAGGTTGCAGTGGATACAGAATCTGCATTATTTAAAAATGTATCCCCCAGCACGATCTGTTGGATGAGTCATACCGATTATATTGAAAAAGCACCGGAGAATTTCAAAATTACAGCCCATACACCAGTGTGTCCGGTTGCAGGAATGGAAAGTGCAGAGAAGAAGCTGTATGCAGTACAGTTCCATCCGGAGGTTATGCATACTCAGGAAGGCACTAAGATGCTTTCCAATTTCGTATATGATATCTGTGGATGCACAGGTGACTGGAAGATGGATTCTTTCGTGGAGACAACGATCCGCCAGATCCGTGAAAAGGTTGGAGACGGCAAGGTACTTTGTGCACTTTCCGGCGGTGTGGATTTCTGTTGCAGCAGTTCTGCTGTCCAAGGCGGTCGGCAAGCAGCTGACCTGTGTATTTGTAGATCATGGCCTGCTTCGTAAAAAACGAAGGAGATGAAGTAGAAGCTGTATTCGGTCCGGACGGCCAGTACGACTTAAACTTTATCCGCGTAAACGCACAGGAACGTTTCTATTCCAAACTGGCGGGTGTTTCTGATCCTGAAAAAAACGTAAGATTATTGGAGAAGAATTCATCCGAGTCTTTGAAGAAGAAGCAAAGAAAATCGGTGCTGTGGATTTCCTCGTACAGGGAACGATTTATCCGGACGTAATCGAGAGTGGTCTCGGTAAATCTGCTGTGATCAAGTCTCATCATAACGTAGGCGGTCTTCCGGACTGCGTTGATTTCAAAGGAAATCATCGAGCCGTTGCGTCTTCTGTTTAAAGATGAGGTTCGTCGTGCTGGTCTGGAACTTGGCATTCCCGAATACCTTGTATACCGTCAGCCATTCCCCGGCCCTGGTCTGGGTGTTCGTATTGTAGGCGAGGTGACTCCGGAGAAAGTTCGCATCGTTCAGGATGCAGACGCTATCTACCGTGAAGAGCTTGCCAAAGCAGGCTGCGACAAAGGACTGGGACAGTTCTTTGCAGCGCTGACCAACATGCGTTCTGTTGGTGTTATGGGCGATGAAAGAACCTACGATTATGCAGTTGCGCTGCGCGCAGTCATCACATCTGATTTTATGACCGCAGAAGCTGCAGAAATCCCGTTTGACGTGCTGTTCAAAGTTATGACCCGCGTCATCAATGAGGTGAAAGGCGTCAACCGCGTACTCTACGATTTGACGAGTAAGCCGCCTGGGACGATTGAGTTTGAATAAATCGAGTTGCTTAAAAAAGCCAGTGTTTATGCGGGTTTCAGCGATTTCGATTAGTCTTTTGATAACAAATTGATAACAGTCATAGCAAGTGCCATTATTCTTGTTATCCAGTGGTTTATGGGTAACGGAACAATTAACAGGTGGCTTGCAGACTAAAGTTCGGAGCTTGGCTCTGAACAAATTCCATATTATAAACTAAGCCCTTAGCTGTGGTTAATAACCATAGTTAAGGGCTTTTTTGTCGTTGCCAAAGCATCTGTAGGGAGCTGCCAGTGGCAGGTCCTGTAGGTGCTATTTATCTTTCAAGTGGTCTTTGAATGCTTCCACGAGAGCGTCACTTAATTCCTGTGATGGAACTTTTGCCCAACGCTGTGTGGTGTCGAACTCTGGATAATGGTAACGCCAGTTATCGTATTCTTCTCTGTTGATTTCTTCGGAAGATAGCTTGTCTGCCTGTTCTTTCCAAGCATACAGCATTTTGAGGAGTTCATATGCTTCTCTGCCTTTGTCCTTGTTGACCTTTAAGCATACCTCTCCGTCTGCTTCACTGACAGTAAGACCGTAAATATCTTCAAGGGTAAACAGAGTGTGCATAAGACCGATATAGCTGTCTATGTCAGGAACATCAAGAGCCTGTGGAGAAACATCAAGCACCTGTGCCAATGCATTTGTAAGGTCTGCTTTCGGTTTGCGTGTACCAGTTTCGTACTGTGCCAAACGCACATCAGCACTCTTTTCTGGAAAACCGATTGCTGTACCGAGATACTTTTGTGTCATACCACGCATTAGTCTGAAAAAATGTATTCTTTCGCTGATAGCCATAATGATACGCTCCTTTTATATTTAGTGAAATAAGTATAGCAGAAATGTTTAGTGGAAGTCAAGAAAAACCGAAACAAAAATGTTTAATATTTTCTTTGCAACCACTTGACAATAGCAAATATGTTTAGTAAAATAAATTACGAATTAAACAAATATGCTTAATGCGACAACTGAATGACCGTCCGAAAAGCCAAACCGCCAAGACCTCGTCGGAGCAAGTTCCGTATCGTTCGCTTGTGTGCAAGCACAAAAGCTCATTCGCTGCACTGCTCCTCCTCTTCCCCAAAAGTCTCCGACTTTTCGGGAACCCCTATACGAGCGAGCGCCTGATGTACTGCGGTGCATTGGGACAGCACAGCGCCTGCCGACAAGCAGGAGTGCCTGTTGGAACTTTAACACGGAGAAAGCGGCAAGCAAAAAATTATTTTAAGAAAGGAAGAAAAAGGATATGGAAAACAGATTTATCCGAGCCGAAGATGTGGCTCAGGAACTAAACGTATCAAAACCTTATGCATATAAACTCATCAGACAATTAAATGAGGAATTGAAAGCAAAGGGCTTTATTACGATTGCAGGGCGTGTAAATCGCCAGTATTTTTACGAAAGGCTCTACGGAGCAGGAAAGGGGGAAATGTAAATGCCGGTATTTAAGAATGAAGATAACGGTACTTGGTATGTGATGGCAAGGTATGTGAACTGGAAAGGGGAACGCAAGCAGAAATGCAAGCGTGGCTTTGCTACCAAACGAGAAGCACAGGAATGGGAAAGAATGTTCAAATTGCAGACTTCTTCAGACCTTGATATGAGTTTTGAAGCCTTTACGGAGCTTTATATCAATGATGTGAAGAACCGTTTGAAGGAAAACACGTGGCTTACCAAAGAGCATATCATACGCACAAAGATACTTCCGTATTTCGGGAAACTGAAAATCAGCGAGATTTCCACAAAGGAGATTATTACTTGGCAGAATGAAATGCTTGCCTATCGTGATGAGAAGAAAAAGCCTTATTCACAGACGTATCTGAAAACGCTGCACAATCAGTTGTCCGCCATTTTCAATCACGCTGTCCGCTACTATGAACTGCGTTCCAATCCTGCGGCAAAGGTGGGAAATATGGGACGTGAGGAACACAAGGAAATGCTGTTCTGGACAAAGGAAGAATACAAGAAATTCTCTTTTGAGATGATGGACAAGCCTGTTTCCTTTTATGCGTTTGAAATGCTTTACTGGTGCGGTATCCGAGAGGGCGAGCTGTTAGCTTTGACTCCGGCAGATTTCAACTTTGATAAGGAAACAGTCACAATCAATAAATCCTATCAGCGTTTGAAAGGGCAGGATGTGATTACTTCTCCGAAAACGAAAAAGAGCAACCGCACGATTAAAATGCCGAAGTTTCTGTGTGAGGAAATGAAAGAATATCTCGGTATGCTTTACGGATTGAAGAAGAAAGACCGTATCTTTACGGTGACGAAAAGCTATCTTCATCACGAGATGGACAGAGGGGCAAAGGCGGCAGGCGTGAAGCGTATCCGCATTCACGATCTCCGTCACAGCCACATTTCACTCTTGATTGATATGGGCTTTTCTGCGGTGGCGATTGCTGACCGAGTTGGTCACGAAAGTATTGATATTACTTATCAGTACGCACACCTCTTTCCGTCAAAGCAGATTGAGATGGCAGAAAAATTAGATGATTTAGGGAAAGGAGATTTTGAAAATGTCAGCTAAGAACAGAGATAACAAAAATCGTTGGAGGAATATCACAGTAGGGTTTCGAGTATCGCCCGAAGAAAACGAACTCATTAACAGAGCTGTAGCTCTATCAGGATTGCCAAAACAGGAGTATTGTTACCGCCGTTGCTTAAATCAGGATGTGGTGGTACAGGGCAATCCGAGAGTGTATAAGGCGTTGAAAACGGAATTTGCCACAGTCCTTGCGGAACTGAAAAGGATTGAAGCAGGAAAAGGTGTGGATGATGAACTGCTGAATGTGATTGAACTGATTACCGTTATTCTCGGTGGTCTGAAAGGAGAGGATGCGAATGGAGAATAAAAAAGAAATGACTATTCCAAATGTATCTGCGGCAACAGATGCGGAACAGTCACTTTCCAAATGTACTGACAATAGTATAGTCAATCAGGATACGGATTTCAAGGGGTACGAGCAATCTTTTGAAGAAATGCAAAGGGAAATACTCAGACAGTTAGACCCTTCCTATCTGAAAACAGTATCAATGACAACGCTGTATGATACGGTGTTTGAGGTTCAGACACCACTTATCGACGGTCTGCTCCAAAGGGGAACTTACCTTTTCGTAGGTTCCCCGAAAGTGGGAAAGAGCTTTATGATGGCACAGCTTGCCTATCATATCAGCACAGGCACACCGCTTTGGGAGTATAAGGTGCGTAAGGCAACGGTGCTTTATTTTGCCCTTGAAGATGATTACCCACGTTTGCAGAAGCGATTGTTTCAGATGTTCGGTGCAAAGGAGACAGGCAATCTGTATTTCGCAACGGAATGTAAAACGGTCAATGGCGGACTGGAAGAACAGATAAGAGGGTTTATGAGGGAACACCCAGACACAGGCTTGATTATCATAGACACCTTAAAGCGTGTGCGTGAAGCAGGCGGAGCAGATTACAGCTACGCAAGTGATTATGATGTTGTGGCAAGGCTGAAAGCGTTGGCAGACAGTTACAAGGTTTCAATGCTTATTGTTCATCATACACGCAAACAAAAATCGGAAGATATATTCGATATGATTTCAGGCACGAATGGTCTGATGGGTGCGGCAGACGGTGCATTTGTTCTCAGTAAGGACAAGCGTACTTCCAACAATGCCACACTTGATGTTGCTGGCAGAGACCAGCAGGATATGAAAATCCATCTTGTAAGGGACAGCGAGCGATTGGTGTGGAACTTTGCAAAATCGGAAACGGAGATGTGGAAAGAACCGCCCGAACCTCTGCTTGAGAAGATAGCGGATACGCTCTTTTCGGAAAGTGACAGATGGGAAGGAACTGCTTCGGAACTTTGCGAAAGGCTTGCGGTGGATATAAAGCCGAATGTACTTTCTTTAAGGCTCAGTATCAACGCAAGCAGGCTGTTTCGTGATTACGGTATCCGTTATCAGAACAGCCGCACACACGACGGAAGAAAGGTTTCACTTTGGAAAGAAACCGAGCAGACGGCGTGACAAACGGTGTCAAAGGTGTCAATGTTTTTGAGAGCAGCACGCTGTGAAAAACATTGTCACCATCGTCACACTTTGACACCGGATAAAGTTTAGGGGAGTGTGCAGAGAGTGCCTTTTCAAAGGCGGCTCTTTGGTCTCGCCTGCTGGCTCGGTCGGTTCGCAGGCGTGTGTGCCACCGGCACACGCTCACCCCTCGGAGAGCCTTCGGAGAACGCAAAACCTGTTTACAGGTCGCATTTTTGATGGGTGTACCCGTCAAAAGCTTTGCTGCGTTACTTTTGACAAAAGTAACAAAACCTGAGAATGTTGAAATTTACAGATGGGAGATGAAAAAATGCAGAGAACGATAAGTGCAATGGTCGGTAAAGGCTCGGTCAATCACAATAGCCGAAAGTTCCGAGCAGAAAATGTAGACGGAACTCGTACTCATCTCAATATCGACTTCTGCAATGAAAATATAAAGACAGTTTATCACGAATTGTTTGATGAAGCATTGGAAAGATACAATGCCAAGCAGATAAGGTCAGACCGAAAGATAAAAGATTATTATGAAAAAATCCGAAGTTCCAAGCAGGAAAAACCGTTCCACGAAATCATTTTACAGGTGGGCGGTAAGGGAAATATGAACGCCGATACGGAAAACGGAGAACTGGCAAAGCAGATTTTAGATGAATACTATCAGGGTTTTCAGGAGCGAAATCCACAGCTTCGGGTGTTCTCGGCTCATCTGCATATGGATGAAGCTACACCACATCTGCACATAGATTTTGTACCTTTTACCACAGGCAGCAAGCGTGGACTTGATACAAGAGTGTCACTAAAGCAGGCTCTTGCAACGCAAGGTTTTAAGGGCGGCAGTCGTGGCGATACGGAGTGGTCGCAATGGATACAGTCCGAAAAAGAACAGCTTGCGGCGGTGATGGAACGTTATGGGATTGAGTGGGAACATTTAGGCACACACGAAAAACATCTTTCTGTTTTGGATTATAAAAAGCAGGAAAGAGAAAAAGAAGTGGCGGCATTAGGTGCGAAAATCGAGCAGAAACAGATTGAATTTGATGTGTTGTCGGAACGAGTATTGAACTATGATAAGGCAAAAGACGAGCTGTCAAATCTTGAAATAGAGCTTGATACTGCACCGAAATATCAGTTGCCAGAACCAGAGAAATTTATGACTGCAAAGGCATATAAAACCAAAATGGCAGAGCCGGTTGTAAGGAAATTGAAGCAACTTGTCAAAACGGTGCTTGCCCGCTGCTTTGAGGGGTGGGACAACTATCATAGGCTGAATACAGCGAATGCACAGTTATACCGCACCAATCAGCGTTTGGAGAAAGTCAATGAAAGATTGACCGAAGAAAACAAAATCCTAAAAGCAGAAAATAAAGATTACAGCCTGCTCCGTAAGGTTTTTGGTCGCAAACAGATAGATGATTTGTTGGAGCAGGCAAGAACAGTTAAAGGTCGCAAGCGTGATAATACACGATCACGATAGACAAAAATCACAGGAGGAAAAGGAAAATGACAAAGACAATTTTTGAAGAAATGGGCGGAACTTATAGACAGGTGGGTGATTATTTATTGCCGAACATCACAGTACCAGCCGAAGAAGAAATAGAGCCGATTGGTTTATGGGGAAACGACATGCAAGGCATTTAAAGGAACACTATAAAGTGTTATATATGAACCTGCTGACAAGCGGAAAGCTGCATAGTTATCTTGCAGAAGTCGATAAGCAAGCAGAGGATATGTTTCTTCGACTGGTAAAGGAATATGCCGACAGACAAGATGTGACGGAACAATTAAAGAAAGATAATCCCTACGAATGGATTGGAAGAATGAATAATATTCAGGCTTGTGTGAGGGAAGTTGTAGGAACGGAGTTGATTTACACATAAGCGTTTTACGGTATGGTGCTCCTGCGTTTGCTGGAGTGCTGTGGTTGTGGTTGTAAAGAGGTTGTGAAAGATTGAATTTCGTAATGGTTGGATGTATAATTAGGAAGTGAAAATTTTAATTTGCACTTCCATAAGGTGAAATGTATTGACACAAAAAATACAGTATGATAGTATTGCCATTAGAAGAAAGAAAGGCACATTTTGTGTAAGGTGAGGAAATGATTAATAGATAATTTGATTTAAGTAAGACACATATAGTTATTGAGCCTGTAGAGAATAGGTTTGTTTTGTGTACGCTTAAGTTGGATTATCGCAAGAGGCATTTCCTTTGTTTTCCTTTTGGAAAAGAAATAAGGGTCTATTTAGCGAGTCTATTTTTGCGTATGCAAAAAAGACTCGTTTTTGTGTGTTCAAAATAATAATTGGCTCAGACTTCGAAAAGGAGAAACTTTAATGTTGCAGATAAAAAAATTAAATTTAACACATAAAAAAGACCTGAGAATAATTCTTAATGATTTCAACCTTGTGCTAAATGATGGAGATAAGGCAGTTATTATTGGAGAAGAGGGAAATGGGAAATCGACATTAATGAAGTGGATATACAATCCGTCGCTTGTAGAAAACTATATAGAAGCAGATGGGGAAAGGATAATGGGACACGAACGTCTTGGTTATCTTCCGCAGGAGATGCTCGATGAAGATAAGGAAAAAACAATATACGAATATTTTTCTGAAGAGGAAATATTCTGGGAGAAAACGCCTAAAGAATTGTCTGTTATTGCGGGAAAATTTGGAATGAAAAATGATTTTTTCTACAGTAACCAGACAATGGGTAGTCTTTCAGGAGGCGAAAAAGTCAAGACACAACTTATGAGGCTTTTCATTCGCGATGTTTCTGTGCTGTTGTTGGACGAACCTTCCAATGACATCGACATTGCGACGCTTACATTACTGGAAAAAATCATAAATGACTGGAAGCACATTGTGCTTTTTATTTCACACGATGAAACGCTGATAGAGCGTACTGCCAACATGGTGATACATATCGAGCAGATTATACGAAAAACAAAGGCGAGATATACCGTGGCAAAGCTTCCCTATAGACGCTATGTGGAAGAACGGCTTCATAAATTTGAAATCCAAAAACAGCGGGCACTGAGTGACCGTAGGGAGAAAAAGATTCGCGATGAAAAATATCAAAGAGTTATGCAGAGTGTACAAGGTGCATTAAGAAGTTGTACCAGACAAGCACCGTCTGTTGCCAAAAACTTAAAGGACAAAATGCATACGGTTAAGGCAATGGAACGAAGATTTGAAAAAGAAGATGAAAATATGACTCAGATGCCGGAACAGGAAGAAGCAATCTTTGTCAAATTAGGGGATGAAAACTCACACATTCCCGCAGGAAAAACGGTCATAGAATATGAACTTTCAAAGCTTGTGACTCGGATGGCAAAAGAATTTTAGCAGAAGGAATTCATTTAAAAATAAAAGGTTCAGAAAAAATCTGTATGATAGGAGCCAACGGGGCAGGAAAAACGACTCTTCTAAAAAAGATAGCGGAAGAACTCCTAAATCGGAATGACATTAAAGCAGAATATATGCCTCAAACTTATGAAGACCTGCTGGATTTGGATGTTACACCGGTTGATTACCTTGATAAAACAGGAGATAAAGAAGAGCGTACAAGAATTAGAACATACCTTGGTTCACTTAAATACACACCAGATGAAATGGAGCATCCGATTCGGGAGTTATCAGGCGGACAAAAGGCGAAAGTGCTTCTCTTGAGGATGAGCTTAAGTGGTGCAAATGTTCTTATTCTGGATGAACCGACAAGAAATTTTTCACCATTGTCCGGTCCGGTAATAAGAAAAATGCTCCGAGAATTTCCGGGGGCTGTCATTAGCATTTCTCACGATAGAAAGTATATTGAAGAGGTGTGCGATAAAATATATCAGCTAAATCCTAATGGATTACAGCTAATTGGTGATTGATAACAAAAAGGATGAAAGACTGACAAATTTCAGGCTTTTAGTGAGTTGGAAAGCATACAAAGATTTGAATTTGGAGGATAGATTATGGTACGTACAGAAGATGCATGTGAAATTATAAAATATGCTTTGCAAAACGAAATTAAAGTATATTTAGATGGCGGATGGGGTGTTGATGCACTTCTTAAAAGAGAATCAAGAATACACAATGATATTGATTTGTTTGTTGAACTGAAACATTATCATGATTATATTTATGTGATTAAGCAGCATGGATTTGAGGAAGTAAATACTGATTATACAACGGATGGTCATACTGTCTGGAAAGATGATAAACAAAGAATCATTGATTTACATTGTTTTGAATTTACAGATGACGGAATTGTTTATGAGGGAGATATATTTCCATCAAAAACTTTTTCCGGTATTGGAAAAGTTGGAGATATAACTGTTTCTTGTATTGAACCATTGAGTCAGGTAATGCTTCATTTGGGATATGAACACGATAAAAATGATGTGCATGATGTGATGCTGTTGTGTGAAACATTTCAAATAGCAATACCAGATGAATATAAGGAAAAGTAAAATTTCAGTTTTGTGTTGAATCTCTAAGCAAAATAGCTTATAATTTGACATGCTACATATAGTTATTATCCACAGTTATCGAGTAGGTGTTATCAATGCCGATAACAAAATGTATTGCAAAGTTTAATGCTAAAATGATATATGGTTTGAAGGGATTTGAAAATATATCCTGGATGGTGCTTTCTCAACATATGCTTCAATCTGTATTATTTTTGAAATATCTTGGCATTTTATTAGGATTAGCTTTTCAGGCGCTTTTATCGTTATGCGCCATTACACTATGCGTTTCTTCATATCAGAATAGCTCTTTTGGCGCAGTAATTATTGCGGCTGTATGTTGGGGACTTCCTGTATTGATCAGGATGTTTTTCGGGGGAATCATTTGGCTTATAGTAGATTCTATGCCGATTTTTCTTGTCATGACGGGAATTGTAAATGACATATATGAGATGTGGTATATTGTACTGGGAATAAATATTTGTTTTGCCATAGGGTGTTTGGTAAAAGGATTGGTATCTTATAAGACAAAAAAATTTGCATAAAAATAATTGGCTTGTACAGGATGTGAAATGGGGTGATCATTTGGGAAGATTCTATTTTTAACATTTGAAGATGACGAAGAACATATTATCAACCGTATTATATCGTGTGTGAGTGAAGATATAGAGGTTTTGAA